>Ga0126342_10005410_pt1 | contig 22253 bp, 17 predicted proteins | sample Cyp1metagenome_FD_92528 | JGI IMG/M metagenome (GOLD analysis project Ga0126342, IMG submission 92528) | Coral microbial communities from Lord Howe Island, Old Settlement Bay, Australia - Cyphastrea 1 metagenome | ecosystem: Host-associated > Invertebrates > Cnidaria > Coral ...
ACACTAGGCATAGGCCAACATAGCCTCAAGATGGGCCAACATAGCCCCAAGATGGGCCAACATAGCCCCGAGATAGGCCGCCGACCCTCAGCATGTCATGTTCGCAAGTTCAGATGACATCCCCCTCTCTCTTTCCCTCCCCCGACCCCTACCGGCGTCGCCGGTGTGCGAAGCTCTACAATAATATATGTATACCGTATACCGTATACCTATTAAAGTCCTACCATTGCTGTTATTTACTATTATCTATGTTTCAATTATCATTATTATACTCATGAGTATCATCAGGGAAATCACATGATTATTCTCATTATGAGTGTATTATCATTGGATATGCTTATTATACTCTGGTAGACAGGTCATCTCCACACTGCTCAGATTTGTTCAAAAAAATCGAGCCGCTGGAAACATCTGGAAACTGCTATCTCCAGCTCCAAAATTGTGGAAAAACCAGCTGTTTTTGTTGCTTAACAGTAAAACACTGTAAAACATGTGCCCCAAGGCAATTTTGCTCAAGCTCCCTGGCCAAGAAAATCATCATGGGAAGGTTGTGGCACGGCAGAGCACCTCGTTCAAGCTTTTGAGAATGGGCAGCAGGTATGCGGTGGTCCTTAGTGTGGTCCCCGAGCTGCACACATCCAACTTGAGGGTGCATAATGCTGAGCCTCATATTCCTTCACAAGATCGTACTTGAAGATTCACACCCAGCCTTCACCAAAGGGATCCAAGTGGCTTATCTAGTCATTATTGGTACTATCCCTGCACTCAGAAAAGTCTAGTAAGGTGCAATATCCGGATTGTGTTCACGGTTGCACCTATAGAATCTTATTGACACTCGCTTAACCTTAGTTCGGTCAAAATCTTTGGAGTAAATGTCGCGAAGGTGCTACACCCAAAACCACACCATTCCATCCACTGGTTCATCATCACAATCCCTACTCAAAAGGTCAAAAAAATGAGGTATCCCAAGTTGGTTGGTTATAAACTATTCCCATAATATCCTCGTTTATTTTTACAAAATCCACACAGTTGATGGTCAAATCCCCTGTTTTCGACTTAAGACTATGGTTGGTTATTTACCCCATCGCTTTTTATGCTTACTTAGCTTAGTTCTATAGTATATATATTTATGCTATATATATATACATACATACATACATACATTACTATATATCACACATGTTTCCCATATTTTCCCCAATTTTCCCGATGAAATTGCCATACAATGGAGCATACTTCATGGATCCTCATGGTACATTCCATTTCGAGGCAAAGCCATGCGACTTGCCGGAGCCGGTGAAAGCTGAAGCCATGAAGTCGTGCCCATCTGGCAGAGGGGTTCATATAATGGGATTGAATACGGATGTAATGGGATTTAATGGTGGTTTAATAGAACTGTAATCCCTATGTTATGTATATACAACGGGATATTGGGGGATATCCAACCTATCTCAACATTGCAAAGTTTCAGACAGGAAAAAGATCCGAATCGGATGTTTCTTAAAATTGGGAACCATCACGCAATACAAAGGATGGGATGGAACCAAGCAAGCAAGAAAGCAGTAATGAATCTAATGAGATGTAATGAGTATGAGTGTCCCCAAAAACGATAGAAGAGCTCCTACTAATTATGTACTCTTCTCTCCTGAAATCACTGCTATTAGGGCTTAATTCTTTTTGTCTTGATCCAGGTCATGAAACATCGATGCAATCAATGAGATTCAGAATGTCCAATCAGAAACCATCAATGGTGTGTTTGAGGCTCCAAGGTCAAAATTCACAATTCACAATTCACGTGGGTGACAAGCAAAAACATATACTATGAAACATGCTTATTTTATAGGTTATTTAGGTCTGAAAAGGGAGTATACCGTATACCCCCAAAAAAAATGCCATTTGAATAGGTCAAATTCGATGGGGATCATCCTGGATGGAACATAACTCAAAGCACCAATGGATTGGTTGGAAAATCTCCAGGAAAGCACAGCTTTTCCAATAAAATATAGAAGGGGGATTCCCTAAACCAGAAATTTTACAGATTTTTTCCAATATAATATAGAAATTTCCAGTTTCAATTTTCCCTTAAACCAATCCCTGTGGCCAACAAACCTCGCATCAGTGGCAGAGAGCATTGCTGCACGGGCGTCAAATAAAAGAAACCGCGACGAGCCAAGGCCGCCTGGCCAGGTGCCATCGGTGCAAAATCGATGATTCTGTGGTGCAGTCAGTCACATCTTAAACTCACAAAACATGACAGAAATCTCTGGGACAACTTCAAAACTGATCAAACAGTCTGGACCGACTGGGATAATTACTTTTATTCAACAGAAATCCGTTCAAATGGTGATTCTTTTCACATATAAAAAGCAGTGATTGGGCTAGTCCACCTTTTGGCATATGGTGGTTCCAAAAAATGGCGAATCTTTAGATACTGATGCCCCTCCCAACGAAGATCTTCAGCTCTGGCAATAGATAAGCAGTATAAGGAATGTACAAGGAGTACAGTTAGTAAAGATGGCCATATGGCAAAGGTAAGCAATAAACGACCTACCTTGAATAGTTCTCATCCACCTAATATGAATGCAGTTTTTTCCACGCCATGCCATGGTCCCCTTTCGACGTGTACATCCCCTACATCCACCATGGTATCCCCATTGGTTTCTGGGGCGCACCTGCAGGAAGGGCGGGTAGCCGAACTCCTCCACCGCCTCTTGGAACGTGGAATACTGCGAAACCTGGGTCGAGCGCCCCACATGAACGAAGCAGAATGGGACATGGAGCTGACCAAATGCGGGTGATATAATATGATTAAGATGACATAACATAGTCATGCATATCTATTATGTATTTGATATACGTACAGTATACTATGAATCAACATCGATAAAGCAAAATAAGGAGGTCCTCTGCAACTTATTTTACCCTGAATTTGGTATTATGGGAGACCAGCCATCAACCAAATAGATTACTAGATGGTCTCTCTTAGTGGATTAACACTCTATTCAAGCGTTGCACAATTGGCAACTTGGAATCCAAAACAACCAGACATGAGTACTTTCCAACATGGGGGGTACCCTCAACTTATGGTTGCTTCAATAACAAACAAGTGTAATTTTGGATCTGGGGTATCAATGATGGCGGTTCCTGACGATTCCATTTTTGATGCAGCGAAACTGAGCTCTGCGTTTCTGGTAGTTCGGGGTTCCTGCCGTTGATGTCATATACGGTGTGTTTCTCTAAATCGGACCAAACAAATACAATGGAACCCCTGAACAAAATTGACGAACTGTGGATCATTCTGGTAGTTTTGGTGGTCCCCAATTTTCACAAACGTTCCATGGGGTCTGTTGGTCAATCATAATTTTCCCCCGTGAAGATAGGGCAACTGTGCGGTATCCAAGCAGCCTTCATGGGTTCGCCATTAGTACCTTAAGCCAACAGGCGGTGACTACCCTCTGGGCTCTGCACTCATGGGGAATTAACATGTGCTCAATCACCATGATTTATTCCAGTGATATATATATATATATATGTATGTATATATATATAATTATATATATATATATTGGAAAAACTCAAGTTACATAAATATAAAACAACATATACATATATTGCACATCAAAGGCCGGGGAAACCTCAAGTCTCAACAAGCCAACAATGCAATCAAATGAGGGATCTTCCATCCCTATATTTATTTATTGGAGGATTTCCTTTCTTGAAATTAATTTATCACGTAAGCTAGTTTGGAATGAAAGAGGGGGAGAATGGATCCAAGCACTCTCAGAGAAGTTCATATGGACCCGGTTCAGACAAAGCAACTTACCCTCTGGTAATTTAACATAGCTATTGAAAATGGCAATTTAATGCAATTTATAGTGAGTTTTCCCATTAAAAATTGTCATTTTCCATAGTTACGTTAGTTTACCAGAGGGTAAATGATGGATAGGAGAGAGCTCCAGGTTCGGCCATCTGTGGGGTCGTCTCAATGGGTATGGGTCAAAAAATGACCAGTTCACATTGCCCACATTTGACGGTTGATGTTCGGTCTTGACTTGTGATAATCTATACCCTCTGGTAAACATACAAAAAGCTATTGAACATGGCCATAGAAATAGTGGATTTACCCATTAAAAATGGTGATTTTCCATATAGTTACGTTAGTTTACCAGAGGGTATGTTTGAGGCTACCAAATGACAAGGCCATTGCATCGCATGATAGGCAAATCTCCCATCATTCTTGGTTGCGTTTGCTGTTTAGAACTGAAACTGTTGAGGACTACAGCTACAAAATACCAACATCATTTAAGCTCGTTCTATCCCCATTTCTGTGGGATAAATTTCCCTGAAAGCTTGGCAAAATCACTCTATCTTTACTGTAGCCAAAGGTGCCCATGATGATGGCTTCTGTGCCATAAGCCTTCCTGAAGCTCGTCTCCTGACACATTTGTGTCAGGCGGCTGTCCCAAAACAGAAACAACATTCCCAATATAGATTCCCCAAACGGTGGATTAACATGGATTAACCGATGCTGAAAAAATAGAGAATCCATAAGAATCCTCAAAACATATTGTTTAACAACATCTTCAAAAAAAACATCGGCCAATCCAAAAGAATTTCATCCACCACGCCTGATCCATGACATCCTCGTCCTCCTTGGGCGGCGGCTCCAAGGAAGGCAGCGGCGAAGGCAGCTCAGCGACCAACTTTTCGCGGGGTTGGTTGCCAGCGCCTAACGTGGCAGGGGACGCCATTGGAAATGGAGAGTTTTCGTGGAGCTTTTCATAGGATGTCCCAGGGGGGTTTCCATGGGACTTGAAGCATCAACAATAGAGATTGGGATTAAACATAATGATTTAGTGGATGATGGAAAAAAAAAAAAACATTTTCTATCCGTTTCTTTTTCCAAAAGATGAGTTGGAAAAAGATGGCGACTGATCCTGGACTCAAATGTTGTGGCCACCCTATGCTATGTTTATGCGAGGTGCTGTAAGCTCCTGGATGTGTGGGTGTGTGTGTATGTGTTTGAACATGCGGAACTACAACACTTGTCTTACTTGCAAGTTCTGTCATATCTTCCGTGTTTCATTGTGTATACATTGGTACGAAGTTGTAATGCGTGTCAAGTACATTTAACATATCATTTGAGTATGAGAGAACGACACGCATACCTATACGATATATATACCCATTGTGTATGCTATATTCTAGTATATTCTATTCGTATTCTATTCGTATATGTACACACCCCAACAGCTAAACTGCCACGGATGGCTCCCTTCACCGACGTCCCCGCCTTTGGTGGGATTCTTCTGCTCCTCCCAAAAGGCCAATGACCTTGGGAGACGTCCGACGAACAAGCCATGAGGAAAATGCCGGAGCGTCTCGAAATTGTGGAAGATGTGTTTACATTAACAAAAAATAATGAGAATCCACACTGAAAATAGAACAACCAAACATATCTAGAGCTCAACCACACTGAAAATAGAAAAACAAAACATATTTTGGAACACAGGGACGATTGAAAAAAAACACATATTATGAGATCATGATCAAAACATTGTCATGGTGTATTTTGGTATGGTCATCCGGACACCACTGGGAATTGCTTAAAACAGGTACGGAAATCCCCATCAACAGATTGATGACCATCCTCCAATATGGACAGGCCCAAGTTTTGGCCATGGCCATGGCACATATCGGACATCGCTAACCAGCAACTGATTCAGGTTTTCCGGTGAAACGCAGTCCGTTTAAGTCAATTCTGGGGGTGAAGAGTTTGATGGAGATGTATACAAGTGACCCCTCGAGGGACGAAAATCATTGTGGAATTCTTTTGTGACTCTGGACATGCATTAGTGGAAATGGGGTTCACAGTGCCCAAACCTCTATCCACATCTTCAGGGTCAGCATCCGTCAGACATGGTCAAGTCCCGACTCTCGCTAGTGAACATCCCAAGCCAATAGTTTGTATCCTCACAGTTTTTGCTCATGAGACCAGGTTTGATACCTCATTGTAGCTTGTTCACATTGTTGTTCTCAGCTAGATCATCCCCCCAATTATTAGTATTATCAGCTACATCATTCTCCTTGTTTTGAGTTGAAACTTGAAACATTACAAAACAACATGTTCATTCATAGCTTTTGATGCTTTTTGCAGTACCGGATTTAGTCGTTGGTTGTCGCCCACTATTGTTGGGCGTACCCTGGGGTACCCCTACTGAATTGGTATATTTCACCAAGCTGAAATGTTCGACACATAGAAATTCCGTGAAACCGGCTTGGTGCGTAAATACAGCATCTTTCACCAGTGTAAGTGATACTACATCCTGACTTTAGTTCTGATGTCCCTGCCTATGGTTGCTGACATGTTATTGGATGTCCCCCCATTGGGAAATCCAACCTTCAAAAACCTCAACAAGGAACTCATCTGCTTCGCCGGCAGAATCTCGCGGCTTGAAGGATTCAGAATCCTCCCCATCATCCACCAGATCCTGCACGTCACATGGTCCAACACAGACCCCGAAATTGGGCAAGGGCAGGGAGGTTTGATTCCAATATGGTACATCAACGTATTGATTTGGGGATGGGTCAAAACCTATGTATAGTATGATTGCCATATTTTTTTGGGAATAAACATCCGCTTCACCAGCTATTCAGGGTACAGTACCTGGGGTGCCAGGGTCTTTGACTCATAGCCATTTCAAGAGGGCCAGAATTCAAGCCTTGAACATGTGTCGTCTAGATTGGTCCAGGCCTGACTATTTCTGCTGAAAGCTAGTGCCATGCTGTTCACGGATTCTTCATAAACTGTGGTTTCCATATCCAATTATGGCAGGATTATCCTTTTCCTTCCATGCTCGTTTATTTGTTGTTTCCATTGTCAATCATTCATTTTTGAAGGTTGGGAACTACGTCTTAGTTCCTTATAGGCTTTAGCTTTTGACTGGTACAAGTTTGGGTGTGAGCCCTGACAATTCCTTACTTCGGAGATCATCCAAGTGAGGATCCAATCCTCACTTTACATGTGCATTCCAATTTGTCATGCGTTGGAAAATCATGGTTCGCTCACCGAGTCTTTTCGATGGGACGTTTCCCCCAGTGATAGTGACAACTATCAGCCCAATCTCAACTATCTTCGAACAGTGTTGTTTTCGCACAGGTTTATGGTTCTGAAACCTGACTTAGTCACCTATGATCCTTAACACCCCTCATGAGTTGATATCATAAAATATAATCATAATCAATCATATCATAGTAAGCTAATATAAGCTATATAATCTAAGATTGTCTAATATTAGATTGATGGCTATTCATGGATTCATGGATGTTCTTAAGCCATTTTCGTCACATCATCGACTCCCTCCAGCCCCAGCCCGTCCTTGTTCAACATGGAGAGCCCCACCAGCTCCGGGTCTAGCTTGGGCTGCGGCGCATATCTGGCTTTGGCGGCCAGGGCCAAGCCTGCACCTGAAACCCGACCCAGCGACCGTTCTAGGGAAGACTGGGGAACATGTAAGAGATGATCTGGCATAGATCACAGATTTATCTGAAAAAATGACACCAACCCAGAACATATGAGAGGGACATAATATCACATAATATCACATATTTGGATTGACGTGAAGAAATCGTTACACTGCATAATACCTAAAGTTGATGAGGAGAAAACATACTTTCTTTGCGGAGGATGTTTTCTTAGATCATCCCAATGTGGAAAATACATGGGAGGAACAAATAAACATGAATTGATAGCTGATCACACACATGTTGACGTTTTTTTAATGAATAGAAGCCATGCATGTAGATATTAAAGATCATCATATGTAACCAATGTGTATAGCAACTAGGTCTAAAAGACATACAGTAGTTGTAGAAGACTGTGGAACCACTTTGCCACTTCAGAGTTTGAGGATCTCAAACTACCAACTGAAGCAGACAAAAATGACATGGGACAAGTATGGTACACCATGTCACATTCAAGTCATAGCCATCTTATTGGTATCTATTGGTACTATGCTATCGGATGTGCCACGGTCCAGGGACCTATGGCTCAATGCTCATCTTATGGCAATCTCCCGTTGGCCAAATCCGATCCCCGGTTGAAGGGTTGATGAAACTCCAGAAAACTCATCCAATCATTGAAAAACAACAGAATTCATACCCCATCCCAAAGCCATCCCAATCTGACGTCCACACCTAGGCCCATCTGCAACCAAACTCTTGGCTCAGACTTCGGAGCACGACGGGAAGCCCCAGCACCTTTTTGCAGCGGTCACGTCGTAGGGAGCAAAGCAACCATCGGCACAGGGAGACATGGTGGGACCAGTTCATCACTTGGCCCATTGACTGGGTCACAAAGATGTCTATAATTTGCGTACATATATATATATATATATGTTATATATATATATATGTTATATATATATATGTTATATATATATATATATATGTTATATATATATATGTTATATATATGTTATATATTGTTATATATATGTTATATATATATGCCTATGTAATCATATATATATATTATGTATATCATTGTATCTATGTATATATATATATTATGTATTATATATATATGCATATACATATCCAATCCAGTAATCATAATCAAATATTGGAGCGTAAACCATTTTTCTTGATCAATCACCGAACATGGTGATTTCTCAGCCATGGATATTAGATTCTGCCAGGGTAGAACGAGGGTTTTGTTTCCCCTTTTTTGTGTTGAAATATCCACACTATTCATGCTTAATCACTTGTTATTTCATTGCATTTTGATGCTTTCATCTGATTTCAGTATGTTTTAATCCCCACACTTTTCATGGGAAACTCCGGAAACTCCCCCTGGAATCATTGTAAAAGAAACGATTCCCCCCGGCGCCTGTCCATCGGTGGCTGACCAGCGCCGGTAGGCTACCGGTGCCCAGACCACCCAGACCCAGGGTGGGAGGACAGGACAGCATGGCCACCAACCACTGTGGATGCGAAACTGCTGCTGTTGTTTGTTGTTTTCTGTTGTGGTTGTTGTTGTTGCTATGTTTTTTTCTTTGAACTTGAAGAAACAATGCTTAAACAGTCTTGAAATTAGAATGGGAAAGCAATATATAATGGTTGCTGGCTGCTACAGCTCTTTCTCGGAGCTGCATCTAAACACATCTGACGTCAAGTTGCAAAGCCAAATTTTGGGTTGATCGTCCTTCCAGTAATCTTGTGCGACCTGCGCTGGCTGAAAAGGCACTAGATATCAATTGTACTTTGCACATCTTTGCACTAACAAAAAAAAAGTCAACCAGGCTTCACGTATCTGGTGTTCCTGGAGTTTTTCTTGTTCGCTTTGAGCAAACTCTTGGCTGATTGATGCTGATTGGGTTTTCTCCATCTTGAGCCTGGAGAGACACGTACAAGTAAGCCATGGAAAATGGCAAGGATGTCTTTGGGGAAATGCAGTAAGCCACTGGACCACACAGTAAAAAAACAAAACAAGTGGGTATGGTGTATAGTGTATAGAGACCCCAAAACAACGATGAAAATCTACAAACACTGTATGTCATCAGGTTTGGCTATGGCTTTGTCTCAAAACGATGGATTGATACCCCAAAATTGGACAAGTTGACTTGTCCAACGTAGCTATCCAAACCACGGGATTCAACTGGACTCAAAGTCAAGAATGCAGTTCCGAATTTTGACATTTATAATGGCTGGATATTAACCATCTTAATGGATTATAAATGGATTCAATGTCAAAGACCCAAACAGACCATGCAGCTGCTCCGTTTGGAGATGACTCGAGCGATGGGAACTTCCCCCAGAATGGGACGACTTGGATGATCAAACGCCCATTTTGATACTCAAAAATATCATCCAAGATGGCCTGCTGGCTGTATTGATGATATCCCATTTGATGATATTTGATGATATACTCAAAAATTTCCAAAAATGATCAAATAATCATCAAATAGCAATAAACATCTGCACATTTTCCTGGCATGGAGGCAAATGTATCAGACTTTGTACCTCGGCCAATTTCAACACTTCTGAGAAATGAAATGAAGCAGAACATCGGGAGATTTACCAACACACATGAGAATTCAGTTGCAGAACATGGGGAATAGATCAACCGAAAATGTAACTTCTAATAAGTCGACAAGGGGGATGTAACCCAACAAAATGAGAATACTACAAACAAGAAAAAGTACGGCAACTGCAACTGGTGTACTATATACAGAACACGTTATTCGGAGGATCTACTCATCCGATTCTGTTTGGCCATACCCACGTAAATGTGTTGGTGTAAGCACGGATGTGTGTAGATCTCAATGTATCTCAGGTATTGAATAAGCCAATCCTCCACAACCACTAGGGGTGCAGGATGTGCTGCCCAAATTAAACCTTCTGTCATCACCACATTTACTGCTCAGTTGGTAATTCGGATGAGTAACGTTGTTAAACCAACCAAAATTAAGCTCGATCTTGTCTCAACATTCCGGGATCATCAAACTGCTTAACCGGTTCGTAAAGGGGTTCAAAAACGGGATGATTTGCAGCGAACAATGGCCAGTTCATCTTGGGGCGCCAAACTGCAACTGCTACTGCGACAGTTGGTTGGTTGCCACGTGTCCCTCTGTGGTGGCTCTTCAGTTCGCCCTTGGATGCAATAAAAACTGATTGAGCGCATCTGCATTTTTCCTGCGCGCAAAGCAGGATGAGGCGAATGTCTCAGATTTTGCACCTCAGCCGTAACATCAACACATGAGGCAAAACAGGCGGGTGTTTGCCAACAGACATGCGCAAACAAACCTACAGAACATGGGTATGGACCCCCGCAAACACAACATCAGGATGAGGATCTAGCATGATTGAACTACCAACAAAAGCAAATTTCTATCCAGAAACAAAAATGGATTTTCAATCGAATTCAACTAACAAGGCTGAGTATGGCAACCACTGGCAACCACAACTGTGGTACCAATGAACCATCCAATGCAGGGACTCTATAGATCCTCCAAAGGTGTACAGTAATTAGGATATAAACCACTTTAAGCTTCGCAGCACTGATCCTCCCCTCAAGACTCACACGGAAAACTCAAGAATGGATTGACAGTTACTTGGGATAAGATTTTTGGATCCATTCTGGCATTTTTTCTTGTTGTAACTGTTAAACCGTTAACTTTCAGCTGTGCATTGTCTAATGTGGTAACTGTAAAAAACAACCATACCATACCCAACCCAATGACTTCCCGAGTGGTAGGATATGGAACAAAAACGTACCCAGAGCAGGGCTCAACTTGACATTGCTCAGTTGATCATTGGCATGATTAACTTGCTTAAGCACCCCAAAAAAATGCAAAGGTGTTCTTTTATGTTGCCATTTTAGATCACTATGAAAGACAAACAAGTCAAAAAATATAATATACTGAATCATATACCCAATTCGCGTCTAGGATTAGGCTTACGACATACCCTGGCAATCTGGACTAGCAATTGAACGCAATTGAATTCCAGCAATTGTATATCATTAATTACCTAGGATCTTTTTGGGACCATGTCGGCTTGGCGGCTACGCTGTCTTCTACAATCATACTAACTTTTTCCATAGCTCTTCATTTGATGGTGTCTTTGTTGAATGTGCCAACCTCAAGGTAAACTAAAGAAATCTATAGAAAACTAAATCCCACCAAAAAAAACAAGAAACCATGAAATAGATTATTACTGCCTATTATACGTATATAATCATAATTATATAATTACATGTGTAGCTTTCTCAAAATGGGGGTACCACCCAATCATCCATTTGATTTTCGGATTGTCCATCCATTAACAGTGCATTTGTTGAACAGTACCTCCCCTATCAACATTGGGTGATACCTATCAACCCGGAATTATCGGTTGGAAAGCCCCATCTCATCTCCAAATTTCAAGTATTTAAGGGAACCCCCATATCATTTATTATGGTCGACAATAGGGATATCATGGGATATCTATCAATGTCCCTGTTTTTCCCATGGTGGGACAGCTGGTGCCAGGGCGCCCAGTCTGCTCCAGGTGGGCCATGTATTGCGACAGCCTGTCTAGCTGAGCCTGGCGGCAGTGGATCACACGGTGAAGTTGAGGTTTTTTTGTGGGAAAATCTGGGATTTGCTGGTGATTTTAATGTCATTTCTAGAATTCAGATATTGTTGGGTTGGGTAATCATAGGTTTTGATATGAAACAAACATCTGCATAATGTTAGATTCATGTTATATAGGACTGTTCGATTGAACCAAATTAGAGAATGTTATGATATCTTGATTCATGGTTAAAAGTATATAGCTGTTAGAGATACTTGAACTGGTGTTTTTCACTGTCCCTTCTATAATTGTTCCGTGGGAAATCCCTATCATGGCCAATCTTGGACTCAAAGTTGATCCAGTAAATGGGTCTGTACACAAAAAGGGATACCTTCAAATGCCATCAAATGGCAATGTGAAAAGGACACATATTTCAGTGGAATGTAATCCCATGGAACAGGCTACCCTATTCTGAGACAAACCCCTAAAGAATATGTGTATTACATTAATATGCACATACATATATCATATGTTGTCTTCCACCGCAAATGCACACAAGTTGAAAAAAATGAGGACGTGTATTTTTACATTGCCACGTTGAACAACCAAAGGGTCTGGACTGGTGGCTGGAGAATCTGGAAGTCTGTTGAAAATACGGAGTGAAATCGGACGTATACCAATTAGTATCTGGTTGATAACCCATGGTTCAAAAGAATCATCCTTGGGTTCGAATGGGGCCTATATATATATATGTATATATATATACAGCAACCTCCAAAAAATAACAGAAAACAAATCTACCAATTGTTTAGAAAATATTGTAATTATAGAAAACTAATAGATCTGGAAGCAACATAAAGTAACATCCTACTGGTTTAGTTCATCTTTTATATAGAAGGATCCTACGTCTCTATCTTTTTGTGGGGTTGCTATATCGAATTGGTTTCGCACCTTTCAATAGTATGTATATATTTGTGTGTTCCATGCGTAAGGTATCGCATGATAAAAACAATCATGAAAACAAACGAAAATATCACTTTCCCCATATAGCTTTTCTAAATATGGTCAAAACCTATATTTCCATGATCAAAAACCTAAATGTAAGGAAATGATCATGGTCAAAACCTGATGAAACCATGATCCCTTCCATGATAAAGTGATGATCCCCACTTTATTCCATATCCATTCCTACATACCCTCTGGTAAACTAACATAGCTATGGAAAATCACCATTTTATAGCTGGGTAAATCCACTATAAATCACCATTTTCAATAGCTATGTTAAATTACCAGAGGGTATTGTGACTGGAAGGGATCATCACTCTGCCCCTTTTCAAAACCGCTCCGTGCCTCGCCCATCTTGATAAGGTCCTCACCGGACTTCGAGGCTGTAGGAGCCACGTGGCCGTCAGTGTCAAGGGCCTCGGCGATTCACCGTTGCTGGTGAATGGATGCAGTTTCCCAGAGTCATGCGGTAATAATTAATAGGTTTTGACCATGTTTGACCTATCCCCGCTTTTCTAAACTTCGGACTTCAAGATGGAAAGGAAACACACTTTTGAAACCAACCCGATATTGGTTGTTTATCCAGTGTTTGCTATATCTTCCCGTTATTGCAGTCTAAATCCATATTTTTTCTCATTATAACAACACCCAAAAGGATAGACATGCAAAATCCCACAAACTTTGCCGCAATTCACCCGCCTTTCTGTATTTTTGGGGTATTACAGTACTATGTACATCTGACATCTGTTTATGTGGTAAACCGAAGAATAAACAATCCTCAAAGTCACCCTATAGGCGGTAAAAAAACCAAATGGTTTACAATGGTTTGCCACATATTGCCACATTATACATAAAAACCACCCAGGTCCCTCTGCAGTTCCAAGTTCCAGGCCCACCCTCTCGTCTCGCAGGCCGCTTTGGCACTGACGGCATCCAGTCCAAGTACGCTGGCCAAGTGCGACAATGACACCACCTGGAAATCCGACCAAAAAATCACGCTGAACACGTGAAATTCATTAAGGAGCATCTAAGCAAATCAATGAGTATCAGGCGAAACAGGTGAATGGTAGCCATTTCTGCTGGTCAACATTCATTCTACTAGGCAAAATGGCTCAAAATCCCTGCAAAAAACAACATTGCCTGATCTTGGAAAAGGCTCCAAACCGCATTGGGGAATGCATTCATTGTGTCCTGGCCTTTTTTTTGGGTCATTTGGGGAGGATTCACCCAGAAAGTTCATGACTAACACCGGCCTTGTAAGCGATGGCTATCTTGTCTAGCAATTCTTCTCGGCTCCTTCTAACAACCTGCGCTGAATTCAGGGCATCTGCACCCATTTGGGGCTACACTCCAAATGCAAATTCTACTGAAAACCCGGCTCTTCTGAAACAGAGTGGGAAAGTGATCTCCCAACTACAATAGCCAGAAACATGTGTGTTCAGTAGAATACAAGTTCACAGGATCTTTAGTAACTCTTTCACCAAGTATTTGAAACACCAAAAATTGACCTACTCAGAGCTGCTTGGCTGTGCCGGGCTCGAACATCATGATTACAGTCACGCACATCAGAGACCTGAAGAGTTACCTGAAAGGCACTGGTTTCTTCCACACGAAGGCATAAGTCATTGATTTCTCTTCAGCGAAGCATATGCGAGCCCAATGTCAAATTAACATCGTCCATTCTACATACATCATCACAGTTTCGTGGATGCAGACATGACGAATCTATGGAAATATGATTCGACATATCTGAAAAAACACAAACCAAAATACCATTGTTCCAATTGTCATCAACCTTAGATGCCCTACGAAAAGAAACTGGGCATGATATTTCCCAGCTATAGCACCCTGCTTAGTAAGTGGTTGGTAACCATGGTTGGAAAATCGACCGGTTGTATTCAGTGGGATGGTCTTTTCCTTCCCTTGTGAGGATTCAAAGATTTTTTACAAAAGAAAACATTGAAAAAAAAGAGGTCAACCACACTGCTGCAGAATTTGATCTATTACATCGTCAAAATAACGTATCATTGACCTATCATTCTTTGTTGGAACTATCATCTAGAGCCAAAATTACCATGTGTTGCCATAGATATTGGCATTGATTGTGACACACAAAATACCAAAAACAAAATGGTTTTATCACTAAGGGCACTACGTTGATTCTATCATGATGTGTATATATATAATTGCATAAATACATGTATAATCATGTATATAAAAAAAAATACATTTACAACGGATAGTGATAGAAGTTCAGCAATGATAAAATTAAAATCGCATAAAACAATAAACATTACTATTTTGTTTATGATGTATAATTATGATTGTCCATCCAATTCAGTTCAATCTATCTAGGAGGTTTGCCACCACGACAAAGATTGTTGGAGTACCAAAATGTTAAAGTTTGGGTTTACCACCAAACATCTACCCTCCGGGAATTCAACAATGGAACATGGCTCAGTTACTTTGATAATCTACCTATTGCTGCACATGGTGATTTTCATTTATTTTCCAATCGAAACTCTTCATGTTCCAGAGGATGCCCGAAACATAACAAACAAACATACACAAGACATTATGATACCCTCTGGTGAACGTTTACATAGCAATGGAAAGATCCACCATTTTATAGCTGGGAAAATCCACTATTTCGACTGGGCCATTTTCCATAGCAAACGTTAGTTCACCAGAGGGTATATCCCATTAAAATCATCATTCTTGTTGATTAGATACCATTAAACCACCATTTTTCATGGTTAAATCCCATTAAAATAAGCACCAGTAAGCTGTTTTCCCAAAAGCATCGATTGCTTTTGGACAAACTTTCTTCGGCCCTCCCCGACCTCCGTGACCAGCGGCTGCAGTCGCGCATCCCAGGGGCCAGCCTGGGTATGTTTGCATCTTTTCTATGGGGGGGTTTAACCAACTATAAGATCTTAATAGCATGTTGATAGGGATATCATAAGGATCTATTTAATGGGATTCGAATGGATTTAAGTGATTTTAATGGGTGATAATGGATGTTAATCAATCAAGAGAGGTTCTATTGGGATGCAAATAGGGAATGTAAAAAGATTCGACCACTAACTATAGGGAGTTAGCGGAATTCCATGGGATTTCATCGGGATTCAATCCTCAATGAAGGGATGTTAATGAAAAAAAAAATGGATTTAGTAGGTTCTATGGGGATTTTGGGGGTTTATAGTGGGATTTTATGGAATCAAAAGAAGTGGGATATACTTAATAAATGATATATATATACACACCAAAATGATACAATATAATTTAAAAAATAATATATAGTAGTAGATTTTGTCCACTTTCTTTGATAGCCCAGTAAGCCTGACTCCAATTTTTCAAGTATATGTTTATAATCTGTATATGTATATAAACAATTATTTCAATAAATAATATATATGGTACCGCCCCTGAAACCTACCTTTTTGACATATTCATCAGATGGTTGGGTCAAAAGGGGGTTACCTTACATACACGCTAAGGGTATTATATAATAAATATATGTATATATATATTCAAATAGTGTATATAATAAGTATGCTATCACAAGTATGCTATTGAGACTGATTGAACTTAACTTCAATGACAGCATTCTGGGAAGAATGCATTCTCTGCATTCTGGAAAGAATGCATTCAGAATGCATTCTCTGCTAAAACCAAGAACAAAGAACCAAGATTTCCCCCAGGACTCCTGCACAAATCTTAGAATGTCCGAAACAAAACCAAGAACCAAGAACCAAGATTCCCACAAGACTCCTGAGCAAATCTTAGTTCTTGGTTCTTGGCTTTAAATCTAAGATTCCCCAAAGACTCCTGAGCAAATCTTAGTTCTTGGTTGATGGTTTTAAATCTAAGATTCCCCAAAGACTCCTGGGCAAATCTTAGTTCTTGGGTCTTTGTTTTAAATCTAAGACTCTCCAAAGACTCCTGGGCAAATCTTAGTTCTTGGTTCTTGGTTTTAAATCTAAGACTCTCCAAAGACTCCCGAGCAAATCTTAGATCTTAGATCTTAGATTAGGGAAAGAATGCGTTCTGAATGCATTCCTGTGGAGATGCATCCATCTTGGGTTTCCCTTCAGCAGGCGGGATAGATTCAACTACCATGAAAAAATCAACGTCGGGTCTTTTCCCCAAGCCTGAAAAACAAATGAGCACACTGTGTCAAAGCAATGTTGCATTTTCTTGAAGGAATGCCCCACCATGTTTAACGAATGCATCACTCTTGTCAATGGAAAATTGCAAAAAAGTAATGCTACACTACAACCCTTTTGGAACTATTGTTGTTTCCAGTGAATACTGCATAGACTAAGAGAGTTTTCTTATTGAAGTTTTTCTGTGCCCTTTCAAACCACTTTTCTTCAGAAGGGCACTGTCAATCTCACAAAGGTAGCATTTGTGATGTTTTTGTTTAAGCAAAGACGGCTCACATTTGTTCATTTCAAGTATACACAATTACTGTCAAAACATTAGGGCATACTTACTCTAGAAAGCACAATGTAGCAGTACTTGTGCCACATGTGCAGCATGTTCTTTTCAATATCCAACTTGTTCTTCAACAAATATAGTGTCACTTAGAGTCAAAGAAATGGCTACATTTCTGAAGATCGTCTTATTTGATTTGAAGAGATACTGCATTTGATTGGAAGATGCCTTGTATGTTGCAGGGGCTGTTTGTGCAACGTGTTTCTTCCTGCCAGAAGTATTGTACTTAGTACGTTATGAAATGGGTCTGTGAATTAAGAATGCATATTTACATGTTGGGAAAAAACACTGATTGATCGAAATGAAGAGATATTTTGTTCAAGAGAAGTGGTTTTCTGCAAAGAAATGCTAACTATTGAAAAGGAATATATACTCTTGTCGCTTAAGGAATGCTACACCCTTTGGATGAAAGTGTCTGTTTGTAAAGCCTGCTCTTGTCACTTAGAATTGGTTCTTCAAGAGAAGGATGCATGTTTGTCCGTCTCTTGTAATCATTTACAGCGTTTTCACTGCCTTTTTCAGGTTTGGGGAAAAACCCAAAGTTGAATGATCTTTTAATGTGGGTTAAATCACTACTTAAGGGAAACTTTGCAGAGAGGTTGAGGTACTCGGAGGTACGTAAATTATACTTAAGACATAGTTTGGAACTAAGAGGTCCTAGGACCTCCTAAGACCCACACATCATCCAAAGTATTGAGCCACTGCAGCAGTACAACAAGAGAGAAACTACATAGTAAGGAAAAAAGGCCTAAGAAATATCTACGATATTGATCATCAAATAGTATGTCTGCAAGATCTGAAGCTGTCCAGAATCCAAAATTCATGTGTCACAAGAAGGAACAAAAACATTGTACAAACCAATGAAAAACTTTAATTTGACATTTGGCCACAGTGCCGTGCGCATTCTGTCAATGTTTGAATTGAAACCCTTCGTTGGGAACACAATACGGTAGTCGAAAACGCTGCAACTACCATCAAAATATGTCACTGTATCTACACATGAAACATCATGACTCATCATGTTCAAGCATCCAAAGTCTTCAAATGAATGAAAAAATGTTGGCTGTTTTTGAAGGCAAAACCAACATAAAAAAATTCGAAACCAGTGGGTTTCAGGGGGGGCTAGTTTATACATATATATATACTGTGTATATATATATATATATGCGTATATATATATATGTATTAGTATATTTGGGTTAGTCAAAAACCTGGGACACATGGATTAACGCTAGATCCTTGGAAACAATGAAGCACAAATTTACCACCCCCTCAACAGTTTTAGTCAAACCGAAGTGGATCATACCATAGTCCTCTACGTACAGTTCTATATTGTACATAAGTATATAATCAGAATCTAATTCATTGTGCCAATGGCCAGTTGCTATTTGGGATGATCTTCTGGTCCGGTCTTGCCACGAAACATATTTATTAAAGTCGAGTGGGATCACTATCCCAGGTGGGATTCAGGATGGCACACTCTAAATAAAATGAGGCCAGCAACCAGTACTGGGTTGCTCACCCAAAATCAACATGTAACTATGTAACCCAGTCATTGCGACAGTCTGACCCCGTCAGCAGCCAAGGTCGGAACGGAGAGTTGCGCAAAGCTTTCTGCATATTGCCTGGTCCCATGGTTGACGAAGATTGGGGTACGGTATAGTCTAGTACTGAGGATTTGACGCGGGACAATGCTTCGTCTAGAGCCTTTTTCATTGACCAGTAAAACTATGTAAAAAACGGGTAACAACCGCACTTGGACATGGTCGTGCCACTTTTTTGCGTTCCAGCCACTGATGCTTAGCCCATTTTTACCGGAGCTGCTAAAACAAATCAACATCATATGATTTTACTGTATCGAATCATCAACTTGTTTGGTTACTAAAATGAATATATAGAAAATGCTACTTTTCTGGTGACTCAACCTTACCCTGCAGTAAAGTAACATAGATTGACATAGACCCTGAAAATCCACCCGCACCGAAGGTGCCGAGGCGTGGTAGTTTTATGTTTTGCAGTGGGTGCGACCGGACAGCTCTGTCAGACTGGTACATCGGCCAAATGCACCGGTTCCATCCGTCACGGCCGCAACATGGGCTCCACTTGGGGTCAACTTTGGCCAACAAGGCCCCAACTTCGGCCCAACTTGGGCCCACTTACCTCCAACTTCGGCCCAACTTGGCTCCCAACATGCGCAACTTGGCCCCAAGTTGGGCCCGTTTGGGAGCAACTTCGGCCCAAGTCGAGGTCCACATGGCTTCAAAATGAGGGACGTGGCCAAGCTGTGTCCTAAGTTGCGCCACTTTGGACGCGGCTTGAGCCTCCACGCGCATCACATCTCTTCAATTGTGGGTTCATCCGGATCGATTTACTGACCACTTCAAGTTGGGCCGAGTTGGGCCCCGGGGATTCGTGCAAGGCCATGTTGCCCACGTTGGGCTGGTCTTGGGCCCAACTTCCGCCCACGCAGGACCAAGTTGTGTTAAGCACTTGCGTCCAAACGTGCCCAACTGGCCCGAGTTCGGCGCAAGTTAGGCAGTAAGTTGGGCCCAAAGTGGGCTCCTGTTCGGCCCAACTTAAGGTGAAGGACGGCCAAGTTTAACCCCAGTCGGGCCAAGTACGCCCGCTCGTTTCCTCTCTATCCAATTCTCTGGGTGCGGGTGGTTCTCATTGCGAAGCGACTCAAATACCAATTGTTTGTGGAAACTAATCTTACAAACCCTATCTGCCAGGGTCAATGTTAATTTGCTGAAGAGTGCTAAAATTACTAAAATCCCTAAAATCCCATACTGAATCTACGTCCCAGCCAGGTAGGTCCCACCTGCGCCAGCGGGCAGACAAGACCTGATGATAGGTCCGATAGGTCAGGTATGGTCAAGTGCTTAGGCTGCTTCGTGGTGAAGAAATCCATCCGGGGATTTGTTGTAGCTCCCCAAAATACGATAGTTAAAGCTGATTTAGAAAGTGATTTAGCACCACTGGCAAGTAGGAGAAATCTCCTACTTTTTTGGGCATCTTTTGAGGAATAGTCGGGATAGCCGGATAGCCATGAACCAATGATGTTCTTTTTGGCGAAAAACAGAGAGCCATTTACAGCCATTAATCTTCACCTGTTGTTCAATGGAGTTAACCCTCTATGAACAACTGCTTTATATGCAGTGGAAAAGTCATCTAACTCAGAATTAGTCTTTCAGGTTCCATGTTCCATTTTTTGGGGGGGACTGAGTCATCGAAAGCAACAGCAATGAGTCAACAAATAATAACACATATTTTGATATGAGAAATTATGATAGGATATTAGAGGTGTATCAAAACGATCAAAAGCATTTGAGAAATTGAACCGCACGCAAGCAACTTAATGTTTGAACAAATCAGCCAGCAACTTAATGTCATGATCAAGTTCGTCTTGTGGCCACTCAGCGGTTGAGGTGTCAAGCCATCTTAAGAGTGTTCAGCGGTGTACCACTGCTGGGTCCATCTTCAACCCCAAACTGATCGGATTTCGATGGATTTCGATCCAAAAAAACATGGGATTTGGCCAAGGGATGATCATAGATCAACTAATCTTCTGCCCCTACTATCTTTGAGAATCTTGATTTGTGAACCATGAATCCATGATTAAAGATTGATTAACCATGAACGAATTATTCTTGAACCATGAATTCATGATTAATCCATGATGCTTCAAAATGCATCAAAATGCAACATTTTCATCCGACGCCAGAGACGGTCACTCAGAGCCAAGTTGCTCTATGTGCAGCTTGCGCTTGCACATGCTGTTGCAGTGGCGCGGCAGTCCTAAACATGTTTCTGCCAATATTCACCAAGATGGGAGACTGGTGGTTGGCTCAAGACGATCAAAATGGAAGACCCCCATGCACCCCGATTTTTTATGTCCGCCCCTTCACCGTTTGTCTGTGGTAGATAAACCTCAATCGTAAATCAGAAATCACAGCAACACCAGGTTTTGCAAGAGCAACCTAATTACCTTTTTGTCCGTTCAACCCGCATCTTTGTTAGTTGGATCATATCAAATCCCCATCAGATCAGCCAACTGGGTTCCCTTTGGTTCACCTCTTCCAGAGAAATCTGGCAGCATCTAGCTGACCTGGCACCACGAACAAGGAGAGGCGAGGTTTTCGGGAAGTCAGAAGTCAAGACATGCCCCCCAGTTCTGTTTGTTGGTTTATCACTCCCCGGACTAGTTCGATACACATAAATCATCACCCAATAGTTTTTAGAGTTCTGTTTGCCAACTTAGCAAAGTATGCCGCATTACAATCCAATGAAACACGATAAAATCCCATTAAAATCCTTCGAAAATCCATTAGAATCCCATAGAATCCCATTAAAATGCCCTTTTCTGCATTGTGAAAAACCCACCGTTTTCAGCCCACTTCCGAACCAAGGTAACTATATATCAACTTATCATGAACCCGACCGCCTTCTAGGAGGTAGGCCAGGAGATGCACGGCACAACGCAGGCCTTCCTGCTCAACGTGGTTCGCCTGCCCCAAAGTCGTGGAAATTTGGGCTCAAGGCACAACAAATGATGGATGGCTAAATGTGAATCATATATATATATATATGTATCATATATGCCAATGGAAATATGGGGTTGAATGATAAGATGTGGATTGAACAACTCAAAAAAATGCTCTTAAAAATTAAGAAAGAAGGATCGATAAATG
>Ga0126342_10005411_pt1 | contig 22253 bp, 19 predicted proteins | sample Cyp1metagenome_FD_92528 | JGI IMG/M metagenome (GOLD analysis project Ga0126342, IMG submission 92528) | Coral microbial communities from Lord Howe Island, Old Settlement Bay, Australia - Cyphastrea 1 metagenome | ecosystem: Host-associated > Invertebrates > Cnidaria > Coral ...
AGGTCTTCTCCTTGCTGGCCTTGTTGCCTTCCTGCCTTTTACCTGCTTTCAAGGCTTTATGCTTTTCTTCGGCCTTCCCTGTTTCGTCTTTCTTCTTTGATGATTGATGGTGATTTACCCTCTAGTACTGCCTGACCCACCCCCTTTAAAGGGGGTCGGCGGCACCAGGGCGTTAGCCCATTTTATATGGCATGCCTTGACCCCTCTCATTTGATAGGGGATATGTTCATGCCAATTTTTTTTTTTTAAACTTCTAAGCCCCCGCATCGCGAGCATTCACTACCATACCTTACCACGATATTAGTAGTAAAAAAGCCTGTATTAAAATACAGCATGCAACATATCTCGGCTTTAATTACCTCTGCAATTCCTATAGGTGAATCCGTGCAAGCATTTCGATGGGAATACATCTTCTTACTAGAAACTTCCGGCGCCTACCTTGTACGCAGTTTTCTATAAACACACATATTATACATTAATGCCAGCTGTTTCTCAAGCGATGATCAACGAATATATTCTGCCCCTTGGCAGTGGCCACAGCCCACGTTCTAAAGGATCAAATATGTCCACCAGGTGCAAGCCTTCCTTGGCGGCGAAACATCACAAGGACTTTGAACCTTCAACCCTGACAAAGGAATGCATCTTTTTCAAACGGTGACTGCAACCAGGCAGCTGCTGCAAAAGTCAACGATGCCTCCAAATCAGGTGGGACCGCGCAAGTGACTTCACGGTGGCCTTGGTCCTACAGGAATCTCTATCTTGAAATAATGTGAATAATGTGAAAGGCTGCAGCAAAAGAGCTTCTTGAACAGGGTGCCGCAAGACTCCTCCAAAAAGACATGGGTGCCAGAACGGCCCAATTCGCGGAAGAGTCGCGCAAAGATCGCCAGGTTCTTCCGCAGCTCCCCCTGGCAAAGCTATAGCAGCTATGCCCAAAAAAAGTTTGGGTTTGAGAATGCTAACATCAGTCCCTGGCCCGCATGACATCGCAAAATATAACAATACAGCATCACTAATCAGTCCTGCGGTGAAGCAGCCATTGCCACAATGTCGTAAGGAGGCACTACACCTGGCTGCGGCTCAAAGCTGTTGCGACACTGGTTTTACTGATCATATTGGAACGATCGGGCCCACACAGGCCTTGGTCTCTCCATGCTTCTTTGGCACTGGAGTAATTGAAGCGGAGAACGGTCAAACTTCCATACCTCAAAGAACAAAACTTGAAAGTATGAGTAGCCCTGTGTGAATAGTGCAGCGAAACCTTTTAATAACGCAGACTAGGCGCCTCCACAGCTGGTTCTGCCTTGTGGCATCTGCAACCGTGGCTGCAGCATTTCTAGAACTTGAGATCAATGCCGCATCGTCCACGTCAGTGCATGTGACGTCGGCGCCTCTCCTCACATGGGCACACTTCTTCCGATACTTCATTGGTTAGGTCATGATGCTGCTAGCTTGGGGTTTCACCTTCTGGCGGAAACTAAAGTAGTATCAGAAGAAATATAGCGCTTTATGTTTTTTGCGCAACGCGCCAACGAGCCCCGTGGCATCCTCATGAGCACCATGCATGTCAGACCAACCCCTGCACCAAGATCGATTGCTCGACCCTGAAGCTTGGGTTGCAAGTCCAGGTACACAGCCTCAGGCAACTCCAGGCATCCAAAGGGAAGAGTTCCAATGTAAAGCCCGGCCAAGATGTACTTTGATGTTCTCTGTCTCAAGGCAAGAGACAAGCGCTGTGGACCAAAGCAATCGTGGCTCGAGGTCATTTCCAAAGAAGACCCGGCAATTGAAAGATGTGCAATACAGATCCTTGCGAGGTAGCACGAAACATATCCTTGAAGCGAGAATTTGAAGCAAAATGCCAAAGCAGAAGAAAGAAGCTTTGGCTTCGCAATATCATGTGGACTTGAGAAATGGCCAGTGCTCATGGCTTATACCATGCACATCCCCTCAAAACTTTACCAAAGGCAATGGAAACTAGAAGCAAGCAAGGCTTTTTGCCTCTCAGACATTTCTGATGCGTCTGAAACGCCTAACATATCCTAAATTTTACTTGCTGGTGTTAAAACGTGCCAACTGAGTGGTCTGCAATCATTGCCAAGTGCCTAGGACCTCGCAGAAGAAATAAACTACAACGCACTTCGCATGTCTGACCTTCTTCAAGACGAGGCACATCATCGGAAATTCCTTGCAGAACCCGCATAGGGCCTCCAAGCAACTACGCCACACCCCAAAACGGAGAAAAAACACACGGCCGTCTACAAGCCCTCCAGCTACTTGCTGCCATAGAACATATCAAAGCCATGAATCCTCACCGCTGCCTGAAGGTAAGCTCACTTGGAATTCTGGGAGAAATGCCGGCAAGTGATCCACGGAACCGAAAGGAAAACCACAGAATGGTAAGCCTTCTTTCCTCTTCGGCTCCTGATCAAGAAAAGAAACCAAACTCTTGGAAATAACATGCGATATCCTACAATATCCTTGCAATTTTGGCCAAGGACAGTTTGGCAGACAACGGTGGATGCAAGGAATGCGGTGGTGGCTGAAAAGCTTGTCCTTGCAGCGCTCGACTTTTCCAGGTTGACAGCAGACATCGTACTCCTCACTTTTCAAATTCGCCCAATAGGCCTTCGGAGGTAACCAGGGATGGAGCAAGTGACCCACCGCGCCAGATCGATAGCAGGCCTGGTATCTTTTGATTGCCACCTCCGGCATACAATCTGCGCTCCGATTCAGCCACCTCCCAGCAGCTGTTTTGAAACAACTGGGAACGACTTCCCAACTTTCAAGGTAAGAAGATGTGACACATGTTTCTTGACAGAACTTCAATACTTGGTAATGGTTACTAGACTGACTATGCTTTAGAGAGGGACCTTTGAATTTAATTTTGCTTCTTGAGTTTTGCCATGCCCTGCCGGAAGTACGTCTGCGCAAGCGCAAAATTGAGTAAAGACCCAGAAAGGGCAAAACATGTCCAAATCAACCACATCTTGCACTGCCTTTGACTCACTGGAACATTCTGGATTGAACACCTATCCTGACTTCAGGATCGCATTAACAAATACCTACACATGCGCATGAACATGCACATGCCCTAAAACCATGAGCCCCATGCCTCTGCTGAGCACAATGGATAAAAGGCGAAGTCTCAGACAAATACCTCAGCGCAGCTTGGCAAAGCTTGGCGATTGGCACTGGCATCTTTCTACATTGTTTATCCCCTGCTTCACTAAACTCGCCTTCGTTGGTAGTTTGCTTCTGTGGTTTGCTATTCTGTGAAATCAGCACTTGTTTCTTGTGTTATATATTTACAAGAAATGGGCCAAGCCAAGCATGTTGTTGTTATTCAACAAACACACAGAAAAATGATGATGTTCTTTCTAAATGAATTTTCCCAAAAAAAGGACCAATTTTTTTCATGGCTTCTTATCTGGGACCAGCCTGGGAATGAAATCCGCGCAACAGTTTAAGACATGTTTCTGCCTCACTGCTCTTGGAAGGCTGCTCTTGATTTTGAAATCACCAAATAGGCCGTGGCCAGCCAGCTGCTCTGAACTCCTGGCAACATCAAGCGCCTCCACTGCAGTATTCACGACCGAGTTGCTGGTAGGAAGCCGCCAAGCTTTGCCAGAAAAGAGTTTTTCCACCTGGAGCACCTTAGTAGCAGGCCAATTCTACACAAGAGAGAATCGAATGCGGCCCTAAAACTGACTTTTTGGATTGCATAAAAATCTAAACTGCCAGGCTGGACATTGTTCTGGCCAGTATTCAACTAATGACGTTAAGGCACTGTAATTGGATGGTGGTGGCAGGCTGCCTTTCAGCACATACGCAGAAGGCCTGAACAGAGCTAAAACATTTAAACTCCCATTTCTTAGAACCCAGAGAACCTCCATCACCTTGGGCTGTTTCATTGCCAACTGCAAAGAAGGCGCACCGGATTATGAAAGCCCGCTATGTACACACCACAATCACCACAATGCATCCTGTCAAGTCTCGGCAGCCGGTCCTGTCAAACATCGCTCAGGTGTCTCTGCAAGTTCCATCTCTACATGACCATCTGCGCATCCGCAGACATAAGCGAGCATAAATTGTGTGCTTTCAATGTCAGGCAAACCGTTGCCTTAAGGATCGCAAGCTTCTTTTTGCAAATTACTATTACACCAATGTCTCAATTTTCACAGCACGATGATTCTAGCAACTAGATCATGTTACTTCTATCAGGTTATGCATTCTGCACGGATATTTCCAACATTGGGTTCTTAAAATCCTTGGGTCTATTCTAACCATGTTGCATGGGAAGATTCTACGGTGTCTGGCAGAGCTGGTTTGTGTACTAACTGCTCAAAAGCTTGCGAAGGATCCGGCTAATAATTTTTGTGTTTGCGTTTACGTAATTCTTGAGCTATGGTAATGTCGCTTAAGCCAAGGTGATGGCATGTCAAGGGGTGTCACCGGCATCGTGTAACAACTGCGTTTGTTTCGCCACATCAAAAATGCCTCAAGTGACACGGATACAGTTTTCCACTCGCCAGCGACCGCTTTGGACTGCACGTGCTCGTGGATGTCCTTAGCTTCAATAAATGTCGGGATTTGGCACCTCGCAAAGGCATCCCGGTGGACACACACACACACAACGATGGAATTCTTTCTACATTTCTTCCCAGGCCTATTCCTCCAGATTCGTTCCTGCCCACTACAACACCTCAATGTATCTGCCAACACAGAGGCTATGCCCGCCATGCTTTGATCCTGCTGACTAACTTTCTCGAAGAGGCCCATAAGGTACCACCCCCTGGCAGTACATGGTCGGCAGCGGCCTCAGGGCGCTGCAAGTTGCCACGGTCTCATCTGGTCTCAGGTCTGATCTCAGCTTCCGGCTCGCAAGTGTCCAGGGCAACCGCCACACCACCTGAACGATCCATAAACCGCGACGGGGAGAAGTGGGGCCAGCATAGATTCATTTGATACCATAGACCATCAAAAAAAAGTCTGGCTTGCTGTTCTGTTCGTTTTTGTAGGATGTTTGTATTGCTCTCACAAGGGAATGAATCAATGAACCCAATTGCAGCCGATGGCCAATTTCAAAGTTCACAACATGAGTACCTCTGATGGACTGAGTGCTCCGCTGAAGCAAAGGATGGCCCGACAGCTGTTGAAGCAGCACCCCTGCAGTTGGCCAATGCGTTTTGACTCTAGCAATTACCACTTTTGCAATAGCTGCGTGCAATCTCTTTTGAGCACTGTATGGGTCACTTGGAATCACCTGAGCGGCAAGGTACAGAAGTCCAAACCACCAAGAAACTTGAGGTATCCCACAGCACCCGAAAATGCCTCGGTTTTGTGCATTCATGATCAGGGGCAGCATTCTGGACGGACCCTGGCGCCATCTCAAACAATGTAGAACTGACACCTGAAGCTTGCAACACTTTCTGCATGTCAGCTGTTTTTGGGGAGCCCAATGAGGAAGTTTCACTGAACAAGGACACTTCACCCAAAACCCGTCTAATCATCAACACTTTCAAAATCAGATAAATCAATCTCACATGCCTCTGCTTCGCTACCCGACAAGACCTCAGTGAGCTGTGTCAATCAGAAGGCCGCAGTGAAGCCATTCCCTCAAAGGATTGCTCAATGGTAGTGATAAACGCTGCCCCTTGCACTCTCCAATCCCATGGGTCAAGCTGTGATCCTGGGGACAGCGACTGAAAAGTCCGCCACCACCAAGGGACGGTGAACTCTCCACCTGAATGCCGCGTCCCCACGGCACTCATCGGCACTCGCAGTTCGGCTGACCGGCAGCAACTCAGTTGAGCACAGGAAGAGGCGGGCTGCGTCCAAGGGCTGCAGAGGGTCCAAATGGTAACCCACCACCTGAATGTCACACTGGTGGATCTGGTGGAAGTGACTCCTTCTCCAGGGTCCGAAGCGTCAGATCACCCGCAACAATCAAGAAGATCAACAGCGGCCACAGCATGAACCAAACTTCAACACAAACATCAAGAAACATCATAATCGACACAACAGCAGTCAATTTCGTGGACCTTGTGGGCGCCAAGAGCTTGAAACGGAGCCTACCATCAGGGTACAAAAAAGAAATGGCCCAGGTATCGGAATTTGGACATGGCCCAAAAATGAGGTACATTTTTTTCAGCATCTTAATATTCTAATGTATACTTGTACATCATCCGCACTGAAAGAGTTCCAGCCTCACGTGCTGCCAGCAGCAACTCCAGACCCTCCGTGCGCAGCAGCAACTCAGTGAGAACCTTCCTGCCAACGGAGATGGCGGTGACACAGAGCAAAACTATAAGAAATCTTGAGGCAACTTCACATGTGCCTGGACGGATCCCTTTATGCAAAAACGATGAAAACGATGAAACACGATGAAAAACGATGAAACACAATGCAACACTTGCAAAACAACAACAACAACAACAGCAACAGCAACAGCAGCAACAGCAACAACAGCAACAGCAACAACAGCAACAGCAACAACAACAGCAACAACCACAACAACAACAACAACAACAACAACAACAACAACAACAACAACAACAACAACAACGTGATCTCAGATGCCACTAGCCGTCACCACATCCGGAGCATTAAGACCAAGAGAAAACACTTTAAGCGTGGCTTTGTAAAACCTGTGCCCAGATAGATTCCCTGGGTGCCTGAGTTCCTCTGCGTTGCTTTGCAGCAGGGAATCCTGCAAGTTGCCGTGAACACGAACCAGGCTGCGCATGCAACCTGCAATGCTGAAAGAACCATGACGTGTGAAACGAAGATGCGCCCAACACATGATCTAAACATTTTGGAGTCCAAAATCCGTTGGTTTTCTCTATAAGCATTGCCATAAATTGGGGACATTGGGCCATTGTTCCCCATTTTCTGACACCACGTTGCAACCCCGCCCTCGATCCCCGGGTCCAGATCATCCAAGATCAGAAGCACCGGGTGGTGAAGCGATGCGAGTTCTTGAAGACTTTGGACAATTTGGCCTTGACTCAGGGGATGCACATTGGCTTCAAAATGACAAAGATTTGGTGAATCTGGCAAGAACCAAGGTCATGTTTGAACAAGTTTTGAAGAATTCTTTCAAATTTTTGGTGATAGAAGCTTTCTGGTCTGGCAAATACCAAGAGGCAATCCCGACCGGCGAAGCTGAGCTGCAGACTTCGCAGGATGCGCACCTCCAATCTGAACTGCCGAAACTTGGATTTCTCCGAAAATGGGGGATGCCTCAATTTTTGGTCATTTTAACAGCTAACGTGCTGATCTTTGGGAAATTCGTGGAATTGAGATGAATTTAAATGAATTTGGATGAATTTAGGGCTTTCCCCAGGATGATCCCCACGGTTTCATCAGCCTCGCTTTGGGCGGAGAGATCCATGTTGAACGTCTCCTGCGCTGGTGGGCCTTGTTGAAATCTACCAGAATTTACATGAATACTATGGGAATATATGGGAATGGTTTTTGAACATGGTTGAATCATGTTGAAAATGTTGAATCCATCTTTCAATAATTATTCAATGAGTTAATAGGTCTCCGATGGCGATTGCAGAACATTGGCGAAATGTCTGGGTCTTTACCCAACTGGGTGGCACCTTTGGAGCTGTGATGCTTGGCCCCACCTCAAGCTGCTCAGTGGCTGCATGTTCCTGAGAGAAGGTCAAAGCTCTGGTACCATGCTGTTCATGTCCACCCCCAAAATAGCTAGGCAGAGATGAGTTTTTGACATATGGCGGGTTCCTAAGATATGGGTGCCCCATTTTCCTTTCAGTTTTCCCATTGATACTAAGCAATTTTGGATGATTTTGGATTCCCTCATAAGAAAAAGCCAATGCGTTCATGATGTTCCAATCCCGTTGCCTCGATCCGTAGCTGTCGGAAGAGTTGCCGTAGGAAATAGAGCAGAGGCTCCTCGACGGTTCGGTGGTCATCCTTTGGACAAAAAAATCCAAAATAACGAGACAATATTATAATCAGGAATAAAGTAGCATACCACTCTTTTGAACTCTTTTGGTTCCAAACCCTAAAGCTTCAGACTTCTCAAAGAGAAAGGATAAATGGATTTTGGTAGCCTGGATTCCTTGCAAGTTGGATAAATTCAGATGACGTTGGATCCCACCTGCACTGGTCACTTGTCTCCAGTGACTCAACTATGCCATGGGGGCATCGAAGCTGTGCCCCGCCCTCCGGTCCTCTCGATTCTCAAGATCTGCCTGCGCCGACTATTGAAACCAAAGGGCCAAGTATCGGCCTCCGCACAACCTAAGAAGATCTTGAAAGTGAAAGTTGGGCCCAAGAGTCTAAATATACATCCAGGGAGCACCAAGAAGACTCTCCCCTGACCTTTTCTGGTTGTTAAAATTTGTTTCTTCCCTTTCGTCTGTGACCCATGTACGTCCACCACCATGTCCTGTCACCTTACTTTCCGGCGCCCCGCAGCCCGCCTCGTCGCATGCCAGATAAATCACCTGGGTGCCACCAGATGGAACTGGAATTGAACCATCAAAACTTTATGACTCTCTTGGTTGAGGACAGAGATTGTGCTTCTATGCAGCTTTCCGAGATGCACGGTTTGGGAAAAACTCAAAGCTGCATCATTGAAATCCACTGAGCATCCCAGGTCAGCAAAAGTGTGTCTGATTCCACAAGGCGCTTGTCCCACTGCGCCATGACATCCATGACACACTTTCTCAGCATTCATACTTTGGATTGATCTAAATCCATTGTAAAGTCTCAAAAAAAGTCTCAAAAACCCATTCACTCAACTCCATCAAACTCTGTTTTCAACGCTTTCTTGGGGGTTGAAGAGCATCTATTGTCATTTAATGTCATTGACCCTATTGGTGGTGGAATGGGGGGACTTCTCTCTTAATTAACCAGTGAAAAAGGGACACAGACTGCGCTTGTTGGCTCAAGATTTCATTGTGTGCCCTAGTATACCCCCATAATTTAGTTGGTTTTAATCCCCACATCCATTGTTCAATCCTTATTTTACATAGGATGTCCTACCCCTTATCGATTCTATGTTTCTATACCATATTTTCCAGTAAACATCCATGTTTTCTCAACGTTTCAACCCATGGATGCCCCGGGCCACCGGGCGCGGTTCTCATAGCTGCGCCCCGGCGCAGCGGCGAAACGGGCCAGCTCAGTCAGCAGCGCGGATTTGCCAATCTGCCGCTTTTGAAAGAAACGCCAGGGATTCTTTTGGGAAAATGTGAGAAATCTCGGGGTCCGGATGAATGAGAAATTTTTGGAGAAACAAATCAAAAAAAAAAGGAATTGGATGAAATTGGACTATGGACGATGAGCTCTCCAAATTGGCAAATCTTCAAGTTGAACCCCCTGAAAACTGTGTAGCACCGCATCGAAGCCATAATTAGTCTCAAAGGATGAGCGCAATCACACCGTTCCACAAAAAGCAAATTCTGATATTATAATATACCATACACCACTACGCGAAACATCTATGCGAATGAAGGAAGAAAGATGGTATGTACCAATTCTAAACATCCTTGTGGCAGTTTATTTGCAGGACTTTCAGAGTGACATAGAATTTTGTATGAGGCCTGGAAACGGACATTTCGAAGCGTGATCTGATGATTCGCATGTTCAATTTTAAACCAACGCCAAAACAACATCAATTTCAAAGGAGACAGTCTGGAGATTTAAAGGCAGTCTCGCCCAATTAATCCCAATCCAATTTGGCATGGCCACCTTTCAAAGGCTCAAACTTATGTCATTGAACACTGGATTTACGCATCCACATGCAACAACACGCAGACAAATACCAACAAGTTCCAATCTTTTTGCATCTTCCTTTTTCCATCTGACTCCAGGTTTACCGGTTTACCTAGAAGTTGGATGATGTTGGATGTCAGGTCCCACTATGCTATGGTCTCACTTCCTGCGTTCCGGCCCTCACCTTGGCTGGGCCATGCACCAGCACACAGCGTCGTGCAGAGCCCAGGTGTTTCAGCAGGAGCCAAAGGTCTCGTGAACGGCCGCAGAAGTCCTGGGAGGCTTTCGCAAGTGGAGTTACCGAAAGGTTGTCTTGGTGCAAAGCAACGAGGCATCATGATCATCATGGAATTTTCATGCATCATATGTACATGCGCTATCTCACAGCCACTACAGGTTCTTGAACCAACTTGGGCAAAAGACAACAAAACAACGCTTGCCAGGCTTGCCACAAGACATCTCCCTAACTGGATGACTTTGGTTACCTGAACAACATCTGAAATGAAGCCGGTTGGAATATGTTTTCCACTGCTTTCTTGAGACAGATTTAAGAGAAGTTTCATTCTACTGCCTTCGAAACGAGCCAAGAAATTTATAATGACCTTCCAAGTGAAACCCACGTCATGAACACATCAGATCTCCTCCACTCGAGACGGCAGCCACCTGCGCTTCGGAGGTCCTTCAGAGCTGCTGAATCTTTATGAATTCAGAAAAAATGATCTAGATTTATCTAGATGGTCTAAATGGAATGAATGTATACGTCCCAAGAAAGAACTTGGATTCCTATGCGACAAGTGGTCAATGCCCAAGGAGCTGCGGCAGATTCCGTCCTGCACGCCATGCCAGTTCGCAGAAGCTAGACTGATGCCTTGGCTGCTGCCACTCACCTTTCAATGCGGATGTCATGAGCCAAGTACTTGGCATTTCCCACCGGGGGCGAGTAGGGCTCACACGAAGCGTCACCTTCTGGCAGCAGCAAATACTTCTCCGCCTGTAGCAGGAGGGGAGTTCAGGAGCTGATCAACGGGACCTTCCAAGTTGAACATGGAATCCTGGAACAGCCTGGAACAGTACATCGGATAGCACAAGTTGCTGCAAAGACCCAAAATGACTGGGCAAAAGGCGCATTTCTTGATATGGTTCCTCTTGGAAATCAGGTTTTTGGTGAGTCCAGCTTCATTATTGCACTGGGACGGATGCCGCCCTGAGGGAACAGATATGCTGCTCCGACCATCAAGTCATGATGGACTCGTCAGTGGCTAAAACTTTCACCATGGATTGGAACTGGAGATGAACAGCCAAACCACTCCACTAATTACCACCAATCTGGAGCTCAAAATATGGCTCTGTCTATACGACCAAAAAAACCCAGCCAAAACACAGACTTATCAATGGAAAAATTGAAAAACGGATATTCACATGGTCATAAACAAGTACATTTTTTCATAAAACATCATCCCATATCATCATTTTTGACATAAATGAAAAGCATATTGTTTCATATCCACACATAACAAGCCATCATTTTGGGTTGATATTTCACCCAGATCGATCCCCCCTGGATCCGGATGGATCTCGCCTCGGCTCGCAGCCCAGGCTGCGGCGCCGTGCGAATCTCCAGCTTCGCGATGTCGAAGGCGGAAGCAATGCTCCTGTCAGCTGCCCAGGTTCCAGGTTCCCGAGGTTCCCGAAATAGAATGACATAATCATGACATGGGGAATACAAACAACTAAATCATTAAAAATACATGAAAATAATTGTTCTCTATATCTATATCTATATATAATTATATATAACTATAATTACTTGTTACTTTTTTGGGGCAGGTGAAGATAACAAGTAAATCCATAGCAATCATTTTTGGGATCCCTGTCACAGCCTCCATGGATAACATGGACACGACAGTCGTTTTTGGACACCGAGTTTGATGTTTACACAACACGAGTCGTAGGAGATGTTTCTTTTGGTGTTTTGGGAGCGTTTTCTGGAAACATCTTCTGCAAATTCTGAACGCTTCCAAGGCTTGTTGCTTTTCTTTCCCCACGGCACCTGCCCGCAGCGAAGGCCTTGGGTCAGGACAATCCACGATCTGGGCACTAAGATTAGGTCACAGGGGAGCATTGCAATTCTACGATTTCTACGATTCTTGGTTCAGCTCAGGCACTCCAACCTGGACATGTCCAACGACATAGAAATCGCTTTACCAAGAGACAGAAAGCAACTCATAACAATCACTCCAGAAGATGGGATACTTGGAGATGGTTGGACAGTTGTACCTCTGTGAAGGCTTTACCGAACCAAATCCATGGAGCTAGGGCCCTTTTTTCATGACTCCAGGGGATGAAGAATTCGGGCACTCCAAACTGGGCGTCCGCAACGCGATAGAAGGCCTTTGTAAAGGCCTGTGCTGTGGCATCGAAGACTGATCCACGGCAACAGACCTCAGGACCCGAAGTTTCTTGCAATCTTTGAGCAGGGGAACACCATAGTAATTCAACAACCTGAAAAGTTGGGCTATTAAATACCCAATCCAAATCCCATTCCAGTAATGTTGCGATCTCATCCGGTCGCAACACCATGTATCCGGATATATCCCCATTGTCAATTGTATCATGATTTTGGATTGTTAAAATCCCCATGAAATGCCATTTCTCATGACTTTTGATGCTCAAATTCTGTTTATAAATCGCCTATAAATTATCATGAAATCCCATTACAGTAAATCTCATGAAATCCCAGTAAATCATCATTGAACCATCATTAAATCACCATTTTTGTTTTCTAAAAACCAGCATCTTAAGACTCCCCAGCATCTTCGCACCAGGCTACCACATGAGGAGCTCCAGCTTCCAAAAAGATCTGCCCAGCTAAGTCGCTACCTGACGTGTTGTTTTTTGTTTGCCCAAAAACTTGGGAAAACTGTGGGCAAAAACTACTGAAAACTAGAGAAAAATGGGGAAAACTACGGAAATGGAAAACACCTGGAAAACTGTGGAAAACATGACGTTGAAAGAATCAATTGGACATACTTGGTCATCTCAACAAGCTCATCTCGGCAGAAAATCGAGTCCCTGACAGCAGGCATTGAGGAAAACCAGCTGAAGTCGACTTGCACCGTTGGTCGCTTTCAGCAGCGCTTGCAAATCCTGGGCCAAATGATGCCAGTGGCGAACCTCGATGAACCTACGATGGATCCCTATAGAAGCTCTGAAGCGGCCAAAGGATGCCATAGAAATGTACCAGTTGGGGAATCTGATGACGTGGAGATGTTGTGGTGTTGCTTTGCAATTTCTGAAAGCTACATTTCAAAAGATTAGGTGATGCGGCACTCCTACAAACATTCACTAGGGGCATCGCTTCTTCCATTGCTTCTATGGGCCCCCCATGACACTTCGTCAGACGACGCTCGTGAGTTGTTTTCCACAATCCTTCATCTGGTTGTGGTCCCATCTAGTCTTAGTGCATTTACTTTACATGCACATATGTATGGATGTCTATGACATATAGACATATATATATAATTTTCCATCTTGGTCGGTGAACTCTCAAAATGTTGGTGGATTCACATCCCCGGTTTTTGTTCTGCTGGTCAGCCAGGTAATGTAAACTCATCAAAGGCCGAATTCCTGTGTTGTTCCCGTGAAATAAGCACAGGCTGGGGTATGCCATTCTTGGACTCAAAAATCTGCTGGTTGTATACGACCCGTCACGAGTTGGATCCCGATATTTTCCATCAAATACTGGGATCTGCCAATGAGGGGAACTCTGTTCGTCACGGTTTTCTCCAATTTCCATGGTGCCATCATCAAACCATGGGAAACCCATCCGCTTCCCCATCCTCCAACGAAAAGGCGTGCGCGCCGCCCGTGGCATCCTGATACACACAACGTGTGGAGATTTGGGAAGTGAAGTCACCAACTGTTCAACTGTTTGGATGCATATATTGCTACAATATATTGTTGCCAATAGTATAACCATAGCAATCCTAATAATCCATCCATGAAATCCGCAAGGTTGCTATGATGACGATTATTGCTTGTCTTACCATAATTGTTCGAAGCATTATCATTGGATACCTACTGGATATCCAATGCAGCGCTGTGTTTACACCTTCTATTGGTTAATCGGAACTATTTTCTCGTATACTCTACATGACTCCTGGTGCGTCATCCAGTAGAGTTCAAGGATTCTTCACGTCCGCAGAAAGAACTTGAGAGGTCGCCCAAAAAAGAGACCCCAAGACAATGCAAAGCTGAACAAACACAGTAGATCAATCAGATATTTGCCCAACCTCCAGTAACAAAACCTGTCCGTTGTCTGCACAATGTAGCGACCTCACTGCCATGCTTTTGCCACAAAGCTGCTGAATGTGCCATGGTGACATGCTGTGCTGGCTACGGTGATCCCTCAAAACCCTGAGAAACAGGTATATAAATGGGTATATATATATATCTAGCTAAGTTGGTTAATAACTCCAATAACTATGGTCTATGGTACTTATAACTAAAGTTACTGGGGATTATAAACCAACTTATAAACCAACATTGTATATATATATATGGACCATTTGATGAAGCCCTCTTTTTGTTGGGATGACTCAACCAATGGACCAATGCCCAAGGCGCAGGTGGAGGATGCTGCGAGTGGTGGCCTAGACACGCAAGTGGATGCTCGGAAAAGTTTCCAAGTTCAGTCGATTCAAAGATATCTATCTATCTATCTATCCATCCATCCATCCATCTATCTATCTATCTAATCTATCTAATCTATCTATCTATATATAAATATATATATATATATATATCTACAGAATCTACATATTGGTATGATATTTTTTCCATTTGTTTTGGCTCAGAGATCTTTGCATCAACTGTGGAGGTTAAGGCAAGGATATTGCTGCTGCATCGTTGCAGTTGAATCGCTTACACGACGACACACCTTCTTATTGCCCGAAAAAATAGCACCAAACCAAGCCTCAACTTGAATTCCTCTGTGAAAACATGTGAAAAACAAATCTTAAAAAACCAATGTTTTTAGACATTCCTACGGGTCATGTCTGGACACCTCGGCTGTGAGCATGGCTGCCAAGTTGGAAGCTGTGGCGAGGCTCAAGTGCATAGCCTGCCGTGCACAAAAACGGCAACGGTTTCCGCTGTAACTATCGCAATTTGGGTGGCTTAACAACTGTTGAATCAAGAAAGTGATGTTTCAACCCTGCAAACTCAGGAAATGGGAGCTCCTGACAACTCTGAATTCCGCCATGTCTGCCCACATTCACTGTGCCTCACCCAGCTCAACCAGCGAGACCTGCAAGGCAGAAACTTTGCAGAATTCCGACATTCCGACACCACGGCAGTTTCTCTTGGGGGCTCCTTGCCTCGTTTTGCACATCCAGCTGTGGGAGTTCACCCGCCTTGGCAGATCGGCAGATCGGCATTTCGACAGACCTTCGACAGACCTTCGACAGACCTCTGAGCTCTCTGAGCAGACCAACCTCGTTGCGCCAAATGGGAGAGGCATACAGCAAGTTCACCTGAGAAACTGAGGTCAAGTTGCTAAAGTAGATGTTTAAATTGATCGTTACGGAGTTACAGGAGTTACAGGAGTTACAGGAGTTACAGGAGTTACAGGAGTTACTGTTCACAATCTGCCGCCAATTTTTCAGGCCCAAACTATGGAGCCACCACGGGAGGAGACAGAAACTTCCTGGCGGGATTCACAGCTAGGGATACCCATAAGATCCCATAAGCATCTTACATGATGGATACATCATCCCAGATCACTTTAATTTACATCATCTGTAGATATCTATAGTCTATATCAGTCTATATCAATCCACTTCCGGCAGACATTTTCATTCATGACCTTTCGTGATTTATCGGGTGAAAGGGTGACCTGATTTGTGCCTGGATGCCTCCACTTAGATTCCCCATGTCGACGGTTACCTTGGGTACCGTTACCTGACATCCCATGTTTGTCGATAGGTGTTGCTTAACTCTCCCAAGAAAAATCCCTGTTTTTGGTCGACCAGCGTCCAATATCCCAAGAAAGATATCGGCACTCGGGATCCCCCCAGGTCTCCGTCGAAGCTGTGTGCGCAGGACTGCCACGGTCCTGGACAGTGGAGCTGATGGCTATGTCCCAAGATCCAAAGGTTGGTGGGTTTGACATGGTTTGACCCCCCAAAAATCTCGTCATTTTGGGAACATCCCAGGAATCTGAGGTTGAGCCGGGCTCTCCGACTTCATGAAGATTCAACCTGGCAGGATGTCTAACCACCCGAACCCAGGGGAAGAGTCTCTGTGATTCTTGATGTGTTAATGCGTTGGTTTAAGGGAACATTTACAGGAAACTATGGTTTTGACTATCAAAATTTGAGGTTTCCTCTTATTTTTTTCCCTGAAACCAATTCTGGGAGTGATGGTTGAACTTCTTACAAGCCAATCCAGCCTGCTCCAACATCAGAATAGACTCATGTCATTCCTGTTAGGTATGGATCTCTTCATCCTGGTACCCAGTACACTGATGTTCACGGATGTTCATCCCCACTGCAATTCAACTAGGATGATCCCATTTTGATGCTTCAAAATAACGGACCTTGAAACCACATACCAACTATTCATATTCATTTATCTTTAATGATAATTCGATTTCAGTGTTCCCAATTATCAGTTGGTCAAAGCCCCAATTGGTTTTCAAGCTGCAACAGCAGCCGCTTTCACGCCTCGGACATGTTGCTTTGGTGGACCTGTGGCGTTTCAAGATGGGATATGCATCCAGGAAGTGTAGTAAAGCAATAGGATCCACCATCCCCAATTTAACCATAAATGGGTAGTATAATCCATCAGAATATGGCTGCTTATTGCTTTACTGATATTACTGTGGAGAGGATATCTGGATAGCCAACACAAATTTAACACTTGTAGCAATAACATTTGCAGTGTACTTGATAGTATCTGGATAACTTACTATAGTGTACATGAAATAATATTTCACTAAGTTTGAAATACCGCAATTTGGGGATAGTTACCCTTAGTAACGACGATTTGTATGATTTTTTGGTGACGTCGCAGTGAGATCGTTATGGGTCAGGCTATATGACTCTGGGAAACACTCGCTTTGATCCATACCACACCCATATACACACAACAAACATGGAGACTGCAATGAACAACACTCTTGAACATTGGGTCATTGCGAAATATCAATTAAAACCCAACCCGCAACATGAATCCTTGGATGCTGAGTTTGGCCAATCGACTTGAAACAGCGTCAGCAAGTGCAGCTACTGATACCATGTCCATCCATGTCGTTCACGACTCGACCCAACTGCCAAAGGTCTATTCTTAACGTATTTCTTTTGGCCTCTTGGCCCCTAGCTGCGGCAGCTTTAGAATCTCAACTCAGAGCTGAGGTACAGGTTCCCCAATGGGATGCAGGCCATCTCCAAAGTTAACATGTTGGATCACGCCAAGTCCACAAGAACTGCACATAATTCACATAATATACTTCCAGCAAAATGTACAGAAGGTCTAGAACACAATGATTTCCTGAGATGGCTAAACTTAAATACACTGCAACAAAAGAATCAGTGGGTAGTATGCACCATTCATGGCAAGAACACAATTCACCATTCAACTAGATGCCGCATAAGCCCCAATAAGAATCAATCAACCATGACTTCTCAATGATATCAATACTATATAATACTATCAATTATATCATAAACAACTCCTTGTTATCCGTGTTGAACATACTCACAGCAACACAAATACGAATAATCATGATAATTACTAATTACTCGTGAAACTTTTATAGCAAACAAAAATAACAACTCAGATCAGCTAACAACTAACAGTAACTAACAACTAGAATATAACAGCATCACAACAAAGAACTCGGTGGCATCACAACGTCGCCTCCAGGCTGCTACCCAGGAGGTTTCTGGTGGCATCACAGCACGGGCGGAGAAGCGACAGGGCACCGGAGCCTCCTGGAGTCGTTGGTTTTCGTTGATCCGGTTGATCCACACGATTTCTGGCCATTTTTCATGGGAATCATGACTTTTTTCCGGGGCAAATCCATGATTTCTGAGCAACATGGATTCTCCTGCCTATAAAAAAAGACCCAGATGAGCTTTTTTTTAATGGAAATGACACTTTCCTGAAGTGGAAAACTGGAATCTTTTGCCAATGGGGATGGTATCCATGGGATATTCATGGGATATAATTTGATATAACTAGGCAACTGAATATGATTGGGATGTGTCTTCGGAAGGTTCCTCTGTTCCGTCATGATTTACGGATGAGTTTTTTGGATATCTCGGGGAACAGTTTGTAGGAAACCATCATGATGAAATGGACGCATTATAGGAACTGGTTGGTGGTTTCAACCCCTCTGAAAAATATTAGTCAATGGGAAGGATTATCCCATTGTGGAAAATAAAACATGTTCCAAACCACCAAGCAGGGAAATTAGTTTTCCTTTTTGTAAAAAAAGGACACATAGGAGTTTCCGAAGAAAAAACAACATTCATCCGTCAAACATGCCAATAAAGTGGGGGATCTGGACCTATGACCACCTGCAAAACGGAGATACGCTACTACAGACACTTCTTACTAACGAACAGTTATAATTAGCCTTTACCAATAAAACCTAGGGATATCAGTGTATCACACACATCTGAAGAACAATGACATATCATATAATCAGATAGTTGTTTGCGCAGGACGTGACAAACAATAGGAGTGGGTCAGTGCTGACTCCCTGCTGTGAATCACTCCATGATGAGCCAGGCTTGAGTATCAAAGGCTATCTAGCTGAGCCATGAAAACTACCCTTACCCCATCGAATCAAACTGCTTGGTCATGGTTGGTTACTACTTTCTATTCTAGCTCGGTTCACAATCCCTATCAAGCCAGGTGGTATAATTCATCAATAGTAGCAACGCAACACCATCAACCAAACGTCATGTATCAGTTACATTCTGATTCTGCTTGTTTATTCCATATAGACAGTGAAATCACCAATTCAGTTTGCACTCCTGGGCATTTTGTGGCTACGCTGTTTCAACGTCCTGCAGCAACTCTTGCAGATCGAGAACATGATGTCGCTCTGCCAGCGATCGGCCCTGCGCCTGGGTGCAAGCTGTCATGGTATACACTTCGGGAACAAACATGGTTAGCTACAGCCAGTACTGGAAACTTTAATGGGAAAATCATCTATAAATGGGGATTTTATTGGGAAAGTCATCTATAAATTGGGGATTTTCCATTGCTATGTTTGATTCCGGGAGGGATACCCCAACTGGTTCCATGTAGGACAAAACCCCATCTTGAGACAAAGCTCTCTGTCTCTGTGGATGGTTATTGATCCTATATTTGGAATCCGTATGAGAGTCCTTATGAGAATATGATGAGAATATCATAGCTTATGAATAGGTGAATGACCCCTTCGTGATGGCCCGGTCATCCAGCTTTGGGTCCCCCAAATCAGGTGGTTCAGCGGCACAGCTTGAGGTCACCACTCATCTTAAACCACATCTGCTACATTGTAGCCACAGTGCACAAACAAATAGGAACTTGGAACCTGAAGTTATCATAGTTCAACCCGTCGAAGGATCATCTTGGCTGAGCTCCCAGCGTGGCAATGTTCGCAAAGAACTCCAGCAGTGAAGGACAAGTGGCTCTTCTGTGCTAATGTAGCCTGGCTGTTTGTCGATGGCGATGCTGGTGAAACGGTTCTGCTCCACTCCTATAATAGCCGGTCTCTTTGAAAAAAACCAGTGAAATCCAAGATGGCTCCAGCAACAATCTATTTTCTCATTCCATCCCATCTTTCCTCATAAAAACGATGATTCCAACAATTTCACACATTTTTTGGTATAAAACCATGCTATTTCCGCAATTTTTCTATGGGTTTCTACCCCCAAAATGCCCTGAAGCGTCATGGCTAGGCCTTCACCAGCTGCAGCAAGCCTTGCACTACTGCCACGCTGAGCCCTGGCTGTGGGAGATCTCCCCCCATTGAGGGTTTTTCCATGAAATAGTCACCATCCAATGCTCGCTTGGCGTGCCCCCCATTTATGGAACACACCTTTTTTTTGTTGGATAATATGTTGAACATATAGGCAGTGTACATATTTTTCATGGGCTTTGTGAAATCCCAATCATTTTGAGATGGTACAAAATTTTGACCTCTTTCGGGATCACTTGCAGAACGATTTCCATCAAATTTCACACGATTTTCCAAGGATTTTTTCAGGTGGCAGTGTCTGAAGCGCCTCCCTGCGATGTCACCCGCACCACTTGTGGCCGCTCTGCAGGCCTGAGTGTGAGAAACCATCGAAATAGCTGGGTGATGTTCCCATTGAGTGAATATTTGGACCTCTACACCATGGGGCAAGTTAGTCTTTATTTACCAAATCAGATATAATCAATTTTCTGATTTTGGGATGACTTGGAATACGAACTTTTGCAGCTGGCTAAGTGGCTATCGAAAATTTATCCTTGACGATTTGGGTGGTCAAAACCCTGGTGGCTGTGAACACCTACATCTTTGGCGATGCTCATCACCTCAGAGCTCCTACAGACAACTGGTCTGAACACATCCGGTGTTGAAGCCTCTAAACCATGGCCCCGTGGCCAACCATTCTGGATCTTTCTTGTTTTTCAATCACAAGAATTCAAGATAAAACATGATAAAACATGATAAAACATGATAAACCATCACAAATTGACAAAGTGTAGTTGCTTCCACCAAATTTGAGGTATAAAACTGCGTCCCTGGTGGGTCACTTTTTGGCCTGAACAGCGTTCCTTTTTCAGGCACTGGGCACCGGGACAAGAGATCCATAGTAAGTTCATCTCCCATCCACAGCAGGCGAAAACTGTCCTTGGTAGAGGAACATCATTCTCAAATTCTTCAGAAGCTTTTCTTTGATTCGTGAAATTTTGAAAAGGGCTTTTAGAGGGGGATGTTTCACAGTGATTTTCTCAGCTCAAAGAATGGCTGAAACTGAGCTTTCCCGACACGAAAGAGACCTAACGAGCCGATGCCTTCCACACAGTCCTGTCCAGGGAGAATGACCGAATGCGACCCGTGTTTTTTTTGGAGCCAAAGGCACAGTAGTTGCAAACCATAGATTTATGGGCTACAAAACAGGTCAAGATTGTGGCCCAGATCCACCATTTTTGTCTTCGTGAATTTTCTCTAGAATAAAGCTACAATTATTGCTACATCCTCGCATTGATCACATCTCTCATGGTGTCGACCCAACCCATGAACCAACTCACTTCGGGATCATCATATGAAGCATCGTTTGATCAAAAAAAAGATGGTCAGACATCAGCATCTCCCGCCATCTGGGAATCTCACCCAATCCCCCCATTCCGAAATGTCCTGCCGGGAGGATGCTGCAACCAGCTTCGGAAAGAGGGTTGGCCTTAGCCGAAAAACCATGACCCCAGTGGGCAATGAGTCCCCAACTTGACCATGGATTCAAGAAATCCTTAAAGTGTAGCTACTCAACCAATCATAACCAGTGTTTTGTTTCACAGCTTCAGATATCTAAATGTTGAAGATATGTGTTTCCACAGTTGGTCCATGATCGCAGTTCATGATGATTTGCCGATGGGATCATCTCCGGCTGTGTCTGAAAGTTGGGTATTACCCCCCAAATAGCTATTTTAATAGGACAATACAGGAATCACCATCGGATGTAGGGGGTATCCTATTTTCACAGAAACCCAAATAGAATCCAAGCAAATTAAAACCAGGAAAACATACCATCCCATAGGAATTCTCCACACCAATCAGCTTCTCCAGTTGTTCCCCTGGATGCCACATGCAACACTCACGACTTTGCCGTGAGGAAAAAAGACGGGGGAGATCCTCTTGTTGGTGGATTTCCCACATTGCTCCTATTTCACCTTAATTGAAATAACAAAACCTCCGGTTGTCAAGCGCTATGCATCCCTTCAAACGAACATTTTTATAGTGATATCATACATATATATCCGCCGACCCCGGCCGACGCAAGGGGGAGCGCGTAAGGGAAGAAGAGGTACTGCCTTGCTATTATTACTACTACTACTACTACTTCTACTTCTACTTCTACTACTACTTCTACTACTACTTCTACTTCTACGTCTACTACTTCTACTACTTCTACTTCTTCTACTTCTTGTACTTCTTCTACTACTTCTTCTACTTCTTCTACTTCTTCTACTTCTTCTACTTCTTCTACTTCTTCTACTTTTTCTACTTCTTCTACTACTTACTACTTCTACTACTACTTCTACTACTACTTCTACTACTACTTCTTCTACTACTTCTTCTACTACTTCTACTACTACTTCTACTACTACTTCTACTACTTCTTCTACTACTTCTTCTACTACTACTACTACTACTAGCAGCCGCAGGCAGCAGCAGGCAGCAGCAGGCATCAGTAGGCAGCAGCAGACACAAGCAGACGCAGCAGTAAGCGCAACGG
>Ga0126342_10005412_pt1 | contig 22253 bp, 21 predicted proteins | sample Cyp1metagenome_FD_92528 | JGI IMG/M metagenome (GOLD analysis project Ga0126342, IMG submission 92528) | Coral microbial communities from Lord Howe Island, Old Settlement Bay, Australia - Cyphastrea 1 metagenome | ecosystem: Host-associated > Invertebrates > Cnidaria > Coral ...
CTAACCCTAAACCAACCTAAGTCAACGTAATAGGCATCAAACCAAGCCTAAATCAACCCTAAACCAAACATAAACAAACTTTAAACCAACGTAAGTTTCAAAGCAACCATCGAAAATCAAAAATTCGAACTCCAAAGTGTTGCATGTGCTGTTGAAACGGCAGCGTCGAGCCCTGCGAATGCTCGATTTCTGGGTCCAATGTCCTGCAAAAGCCTTACGGGCGAGAGGCTCCACTTCCAAAACGATGCAAATACTCGGTTTTGTCTCCAAACTGTTGCAAGGGCCATAGAAAACAAGGGATTCCACGTTTTTTTTTGATGCCTTAAATATTTGTTTTTTGATCCCCATTTTTTTTGGGGGGGGGATGCCTTATTATTTTTTTGGGTCCCTCACCCCGCAGTGCGAGAAGTTTGTTAGGATTAAAGTTGGTTGGGGGCTAGAGGTGGGTGTGTTAGAGGTGGATTAAAATAAGCTGCTTGGAGGCACGTCTGATCAAGGTAATCACGAGCTGTTGGCTGTCGCGGCATGGAGAGTATAGGAGGTCCGGATACACACCGACAAATTTGAATCCAGCAGAAAAATTTCATTTCCAGCTTTGTTTTGCCAGCACCTCGGCGGCCCAAAAAGGTGAAGTCCCATCCCCGCTTGCCTTGCATTCCTTTTCATCGGAAGAAGACCGGCCTGGCAATGAATGCTGCTGACCCTCCAATGCGGGCTTGGGTTGCTTACGCCTTATGAATCAGCAGGCGCACCCCTTGATCAGCTGGTTGCATCACGTTGTATTCCTGTCGAAGAGGGGCCGTTTTGGATCATGGAGTAGAAGCTCGTCAGGGCCGGTTCCTCAGGTGCGTATCAACACGCCTGACATTTTGTTGGACTAGCTTGGTTGATGCGCAAGCCGTGTTGTCGCATATTTCCGATATCTCCCGGTGCCTATTGGTACTTAATATTTTTTTCCCGTTCCCATTGCTTGCAGTTGCCCGCTTGAATGCGCCGGAAGCGTTCGGAGTAGAGGAGGTGCGTTCCAAATTCTCAGAAAACATCAAAACCAGCGAGCGCGGAGGCAGCCCAATCTGCATGTGATAATGTCATATAATGTCTTTGACATGCTGCGATGCAGTGGGACTGGCATATTCCTACAAATTCTGTGCTCCAGATCGCTTCGGGCTTGCGTGGTTACGTTCAGAACCTGGCCCAGAGCTGGAGTGATTCCTGAATTTCACGAGCGCTAAAAATGAACGAGGGAACTGCAGTGAAATAGTGCCAATAGTGATAGTGATGGCAACAGACAGGGTGAATTGATGAGTGATGTTGCGACCTGAAATGTTGTATTGTGTATTGACCTTGGGGCTTTACACCATTGTTTGCTGTCTTTGGCCAATGTTATCCCCACTTGCCACGGCGGTGCCAATTTTAGTGGTAATTAATCATCACTTCCAACCCGCCGATCCAAAAGTCAGGGTTTGGTTTCATCCGGGGTTGGCATCAGCCAGTTGCGCAGTCAACGATTTCACGCTTGGGTTTTGCACCTGGCCGCCAGGCTTGCCATGTAATTACACATCCTGGCTCTCGCGAGGGTGGTGCCGTGCGGAGCTGTGGTGCCGCCGCTCAGCGGAGCAGACGATGGTTGAGCTATCGAACCAGTGAGGGTATTGATAAAATATGCCTAGTGAGCAGTGAGCGGGGTATCTTTGTGGGATTGTGCTGTCACCATGTTCTACTTTGAGAGATCTTGCAGTGCAGAGTGTGGTAGCCTATCACAGGTTCGCATTGACAAACTTATATGTGGGAAGGACAAGGATGTGTTTCCCACAGGAGGTGGTGCCTTCGAGTATCTGTTGATTTTTTTGGGAGCAGTGCCCACCCATTTATCCAATTACACCTTCTGCGATAAGAGCATCCACGGGTAAACCCGCAGATTGCTGGCTAGCTTCATCTAGAGGATATTGTGTTGAGTTTTGAAATAACTACGCTGTTGATGGAAGCTGTGACAGCAGCAGGGCGGCTGCTGCAATGATTTTCTTGTTTTTGGCTCCCCAAAAAAAAAGTGGCCACACATGCAACAGTATTTGAGCAGAATTGGTTGGGACAATTTTGGATGATTGAAAAAGGTTCTTTCCGCCTTTAGGGTTGGTGGCTCGAAGATCCAAGAATTTACTTGGCAGAACCAAGCGTCGGTTCTATATATTATATAGCGTCTGCAAAGGGGAAAAAATGGACTTCACTGAGAAGAGCTTAGCTTTTAATTGGCACGCTGACATGTTGTTTTTCCAAAATGAAGCGAAATGCGGACCGAGGATTGCTGTCCAACAAGGCGGACACGAGCGTTGTGGTGGTCTTCTCCCCCAGAGAAGCTGCAGCTTGGCCCAGGGAAACAGTGTACCCTTCCTTCTGTGACAGAGCTATGGAACATGGCCAGAACTAGTCACGTCCGTACACAAATGACAGAAGTACCTTACCGATTCAAAACTAGGTATTTTCCATAGATGTCTTAGATTATCGCACGGCATCCCATAAAAAGATATGTGTTTTTATTGCGCGTTCCGTTTTGGTTGCTGGTACGGCGCTAGATCCCAATTGTCTTCAACTGTGCCCTAAAAGACCTGCGAGTGTGTTGCTGCGACAGCATAATGCGTGCTACCGCTGCCTAAATGAAACCACGCAAATCCACATGTGTAGACATATTAGAAAGATAGCTAGGCACAAGGGTAGGTAGGCAGATAGAAAGATAGACAGACCGATAGACTCAGATAAATAGATAGGTACCAGTGTAGATAGATCGATCGATAGAAAGCTAGAAGGAAAGATGGGTAGATGTGTAGATGGGTAGACCGATAGGTCGGTAGTTAGAGAGAGATAGATGGGGGGATTGAGATTGAGAGACAGAAGAGATCAGATAGAGTAGATAGAGAAGATGGAGTAGATCAAGGAGAGAGAAGCAAATAGCACAGATAAAGTAGATAGAGTAAATGCAGCAGATGGATGCTGTAAGCAAGATAAGATTAGCTTTGATTTGGGGAGGTTCGGTTAGACTAGAGGTTTAGCTACATAGGGGTATAGATAGAAAGAGATATAGACAGGTAGGGGCATAGATAGACAGAGATATAAACCCGACCGAAACCGACACATATAACATCATATGACCACAAACACACACACACCCACACACACATATATATATATGGATAGACAGATAGATAGATAGATAGATAGAAAGATAGATGAACAGATAGATAGATAGATAGATAGATAGATTTAGACACACATAGACAGCTAGATAGAAAGATAGAGTAGATAGAGTGTAGAGAGTAGACAGGCAGACAAATAGATTGGTTGAAATGTAGATCAACAGTCAACAGATAAAGCAATAGATTGATGGATGGACAGACGGATGGATGGATGGATGGTCAGGTAGCTTGGTGAATAGGTAGGTGGATCTGGCGACCCCAGCTGGGCAGACAGGTTGACCTGCCGCTTTTGTTCTCCGCACTAACCCACATGTCAGTGATTCACTTTGAAACGAGCTTTCTGCTCGTAGATTGGTTGCTTCTGGCCCAACCGTCAGTTTCCAAGCGGATTACCTTTTACAAGGATTCCATCCAAGTCTACATGCGATATTGGCCAGCCTGTGACGTTGTGGTTTAGGAACCCCATTTGGAATCATTCATAGGTTGCAATGGTTTGTACCCCCATCCAACTACACGGGTACTATATACCCGTGATAAACTTCAACAAACATAGTTACATGAACCAGCTTAGCTAACCTTGGGGCCCCAAAAAATACCAAGAACATACCGCGAGAACAAAAGATATCCAATTCTGACCCGACCCTCAGGAATTGATGTTTCCCTTGGACTGGCAACGGAATCTCATCGCCGACGGCCGTTTCACGGTCGAAAGCGACCGCTCCACAGTGGTGAAACTGGGTGAAGTGGCGCTGCACAGCACCTTGGCAATCGAGATCTGTTGCAGATGGTCGATGTAGGCCGAGGGCTATACTTGGGGGAGAGGTGCATGGAAAAATATTTTTGGATGATATCCACGGAGTATAAATACACATATAAGTATAAACATAAGTCAAAGTATAAATATACATAACATACACATTTAAAAAACATAAATTATATAGATACACATTTAAAGTTCCCAATATAAATATGGATATAGATATAAATGCACATATCAATAGATAGATGGATGGACGGAAAGGAAAAGGATAGGATAGGATAGATGGATAGATAGATGGATAGAGATAGATAGATCGATCGATCGATAGATAGATAAATAGTTAGGTAGATAGGTAGATAGCTAGCTAGCTAGCTGGTAGGTAGGTATGTAGGTAGGTAGGTAGGTAAGGTAGGTATATGCATACATATAAGATATACACACATGTAAACATGGTTGCCGAAACAGGTAAAACAAGGGATTTCAACTGCAAAATCGAGATGAGATGCGTAATTAGCACATGCCAAGGGTTTTAACATATTTATGCCACTGACCATAATTTCACAATCACACGTGGTGATAATTTTCGAAATTTGGCTGGCAAACATGCTATTTGACCCAGCTGCGATACACGAACAAAAAACAATCAAAAAATGAATGCAACATACTGTCGCACAGTCTGATCATTTGTAGCAAATTGATCAAACTTCGAAGCAGTTGGGACTGCAGTTTCATATGTCATGGCATGTCATGGCAGGGTCGCGGGGTTTTGAATTTTGAATAACGATGCAAAACTAACAAACAACAAGTATTGAGTATACCGCTTGGGGTGACGGAAAATGATCCCCACATGGTTGGTGATTGGGGATGATTGATTTTTATATTTTTGGATTTGTTTTTCACAATCCTGGTGTTCGGATGGTCGAGGCATGTCGAGGCATGTCGAGGCATTGCTGTCCTGGCATCATTTTGGACATGATATTTTCGGGCAAAGTCACGGCGTGAAGTTTTAGTGGGAAGGGGTTTGATCAGAAATAAATCGGTTGACAGGGGAACCTTTCGGCATAGCGTTGCCTATATTTTTAATTACGTTTTTTCCTGAAAAAAAAAACCCTTACCAATTACGGTGTTCTGTAGCACTTTTTTGGGGTGTTACCATCGTTTTGGGCGTTTGCATCCAGAGGTTGCAGCACGCTTCTCCTCATTTGTTTGCTAACCCCTGTGCGCGATCCAACCCATCAGAGGCAAATTAGAGACTCTTCGGCAAGAAGGACCCCTAAGTCACTATCGTTGCTTGGCGCGCCGGGCTGGGGGCAGTGCGAACGTTGGACAAGTGGTGGAATTTCCAATGTTTCTGATAAAAAAAAAGGTAAGAGATTGAAAGGAAAAACAACAAACACCTTGCAGAGTTGAATGTTTAAAACCTCAGCCATCTGTATATGAATATATATATATACGGCAAATGCCTGGGCTTTGCCCAGACCCGCAATGACGACAGGCGACGCATCATCATCATCATCATCGTCGTCATCATCATCATCATCATGATGGGAATGGGAAACCTCTACGCTGCAACGCCTGAGCAAAGCCCAGGCGTTGCGCGCATATATATATATATAATATTATATATATATAGTTTTCCCTCTGCAAAGCAAGTGTGCAGACAGGACATGGGCAACACACCGGTGAGGAGGGTTACTGGTGTGAGACACCACTGCAAGATGACCCCTGTTCAAGCACGTGTCTTAAGAAGATGAATGCCCTTTGATAATTTGATAATTTGATAGTTTGATATGTGCAATGGAGAAGTATCCATTTGCAGATGGTTTACCTAATAAATTAAGCTTCCATGAACGGTGATTTCCCATCATTCCTTGGAATTTATATAGCTGATTTTCCATAATTGACCTACTATTTCCATAGCCATTTTCTATGGCAAACTGTTGGATTCACAGTGAGGTTTCTACTTGGCATGTCGCGCACGGCTTCTGGGACGGAAGGCATGTGAGCTGACCTGCGAGGTGGGGCAGGGACCTCCCAAGGGATGGAGCATTTCTGTTCGAGAAGCATCCGGTTTTTGGTGTACGCCCATGAGCCCCAATATGCTCCAATATGCTCCAATTACTCTGTGTTCCAGTGAAGTTGAAACGAGCATTCCCCGGTTTAGACACCGCAAGCTTGGGACGCAGCATGAAGCAAGCCACCAAATACCACCAAACACTATTGTTAGATTCTCGTGACATGTTTTTCCTGTGTCAGGTGAAGGTCCGTGGATTTCATACTTTCATATATTCTATGTGTTTCTATGTGAGCGCACACGTACGGGTGCCAGTCAGCTTGTGTGTCAACAAATGGGCCGGTACATAACTCGTACGCAAATAAATATGTATATAATTGTATATATATATATATATTATAGCAACAATAGTGTGTATATATATATGCATCAGTATTCTTGTTGGTATATCTGTTTGTGCATGTCTCAGTCGCGGTATGTGTGTAAGCATGTAATGTAACGGAATCAACTAAGATAAGGTTCACGGACATTTTGGCACTGCATTGCGTCATAATGTATTGCATAATGTATTGTTTTCAATGTGGTACAATGCAGTGCACCCTGTTGGCTTTCTTGCGCTAGAGCAAATATGTTTAGTGCAATGCAAGATCGTGCAAGATCGTGCAAGATCGTGCAAGATCGTGTAGGTATCCCCCAAACTCGGTAAATCATCTCCCCAGATCGTGCAAGATCGTGCAAGATCGTGCAAGATCGTGTAGGTATCCCCCAAACTCGGTAAATCATCTCCCCATAGGACCATCAGCACAACAAAAATCCCCAAGCAGTCACAAAAGTGGTCGTCCTGGCCGGAGGAGTTTCTGAGTATCTTCCTCTTCCCAGACCTGGACAGTGCAGTCAGCAGCAGCAACCCCATGAACGGGCTCTTCTGTGCCGTGTTGTCGGGGTACCATGGCTTGGTCCTGCGGGCCGTTAGCTGGGCGATAAATGGCTAAATGAGACGCAAACAAGCCAAAGTGTGGAGGCTATGCAACTATATGAATGATTAATCACTATATAATGCTGTAGTGACATCGTACTACACGATATAAAAGATATGCAGGCTTAAATCATCCGGGGAAAAGTCGACGGCAAAATCTTGGTCTATAAGGCTGGTGCAGAACAGTCGTGCCAGAAACAAAATGCAACTTTGCGGCTTTCCACACCCATGATTTCTGTTGATTTAGGGACAGGGGAAAAAGTTATGTTTTGGACGAAGGACTGAAATCAATCTTTCAGCAGAATCTGACACCAACCAACTTTGTATTGCCAACTTTCCAAAGCACCCTCAGATGGTCTCAACGTCTTCAACGGCTCCTCTATGGGGGTGAGCCCAACAGCCCTTCCGAAAGGAACGCGCCAATGATCCAATGCTTGGCCGAGAAACGTGCAGATGTGAACTACCGCATCACCGTGACACGGCAGATCGTTCGACCGCCCCGGAAGGTTGATGTAGTTTTGTCTTGCTGCCGAAAGAGGATTCCCGCCCTCATTGTGGCGTTGATCCAAAAAGCAATAATGTTATCCCTTTCAAAATTACACCCCCGAAACCCTGGTTCGGTATTGGCCCAGATTGGATCCAGTTTTTCTTTTTGCCCAAAGGGCCCAAATGCCAATTTACGTACTGTAAATCAATCACTATACGTGCAGCTAAGGGCCTCAATGACCTTGGCTACTACGAGACGCAAACCTTGTGGCTGTGGCTGAGTTCTCCGGGAATCAACCGTGGCAAGGGAAAATGCACTATACATGGACGTTTCACGGAAAAATCAACTATTAATGTAGGATGCCATTTTGATTACCGGATGGTTTTTGGGGATGGTTATAACTCATAACTCTTTTATTTATAACCCATAGTCCGGGAAACCTATCAACCAACCTAGTAAAATCGGATCTTTTTGATGGCTCACCTGGGACGGAAATGAACTGGGCGCGCCAGAGCCTCAAGATTTCTCAAGCGGATATTCATCAGGGAGTCATGGTCGAGTCATGGTCTATTCACCTCCGTCATTGATGCTTACAGCATCTGACAGCTAGTTTTCAATACAGAAAATCCATGAATGGTTGGTGGTTTCAAACAGTTTTTATTTTCCATAATCCTTCCCATTGACTCATATTTTTCAAGATGGTTAAAACCACCAACCAGATGACAAGACGCCTAAATTCGGAGAGGAAGACAGCACTGATCAGCTTCAGACTGGAAAATTCCAACGAGCTGCTGCAGGCTGATGGCAGCTGCCAAGTCGCATCAGGCGGAATGGTTTGTGTGAGAATGGGATGGACAGATATGCCCCAAAGATCCAGAATCGTTTATATCATTTCTTATCGCCATTTGGTATCATTGCATCTCATGTTGGATCATTCTATGTAGTTCAATATCATTGTCCCAATTGACGTGACCCAAGCAATGAGGTACTGTACTCTCCAAGAAATTGGAGAGTTCAAGTTGAGGTTGTCGGGTTTCTCTTACATGTTTTTTTGGGTTACACCCCATGCTGCTTATGTTGATGTTTGGGATGGTGACATCCATCAGGGTGAAATTACCTACAACCACGTTGAGGTTACTCTGTGGTAAACCGAAGATGGCTGCCCAAAAAATCGTAGGTAGGATATCCCTCCCCAGACATGTCAGAAGAATGTCTGTTTCTTGACAGGTTCTAAGTTGAAATGATGCATCCTTACCACTGGGATCGCGCATCTAATGTGATGTTGGAACCATGAAGCAGGGCTGATCAATCCAGCCACACCATATTCCCTGGTTCTCCATCTCCATACCTGTCAAAATTTGCCAGAAATGCGGGACTTCGCAAGAGTCGAAACAGTGATGAACCCTGCTCCCAACGATAGGTTTTTCAAGGCTCCAATCAGAAGGGACCCATTTGCCAATGACTTTTGGTGAAAAAAAAACGGTGGGACCCTCCAAAAATGAGATAACATTAGTAATTAATTTCTGCTCCACTCTTTTGATGGTGTTTATTTGTTTTGGGGGGATTACACTTACCTGCAGCACAGAGACGATTTTTCTATTCATTTATATGTCTGTATTTTCAAAACATACTAAGACATATGAGTGATAAGCTGTTCCCACTCCGGACGTTCACCTCAGAACAGCATTCGTGCCCCATCTGCCACAGGAACCTGAAGTGCTTTCCACCCTGATCAGCTTCCGCGCGGATGTTCACGCACGCGCCCGCAGCGGCATCAGTGCCTTGATGCGGCCCGGGATGGCCATAGCTTCGGGTTTTGGTATGTTTGTCATGGCGGAATACCATCATCCAGTGTGGCAAACGCAAACCAATAATCCCTTTCCCCTAATACTAAACCGCCCCCCTCAATAATAAACACCTGTTTTTATTTAATATCAAGGGGTATTTAGTATTCCGGTGCGAAGCTTCCCCCTAATACAAGGGTAACCACCTTTATGAGAAAAAACGCACAAAATATTCGATTTTAAAATCGATTAAATTCCTTTTCAACATCTAATTAACATATTACCGAAAATTGGTATTCGAAGCTTTCCCCGAATGTTAAATTAAAAACCTTAATAACAATCATAATTAGTAAACACACACTCACACGATTTTTTCTCATTCAAAATCGATCAAATCCCTTTTCAAAATCTAGTTAAAATATTGCCAAAAGTTTTTTGGAGGTTCCCCTAAGATTGAATCAAAACCATTGATTTAAAAAAAACTAAACAAAAACAATTTTAAACTATGGCCCCTAAACAAAATCACCCGGGTGTTGACCTGTTTTTATTATTAGGGGGTGAACCCCTCAAATGGGACCTTCATGTTTGCATTGTTTTCTACACGAGATTAATTGAAGATCGAATTGGCAAACTTCAAGTTTGCCACGTTTGAAAACTGAACCCAGTTTTTAATATTTGGGGGACGTTTAGTAATAGGGGGAAGGGATTAAAAAACCTTCCCTTGGTGGGGGAGTTTATCGTCGCCTGTGTTGGATGTGTTCTGGGTGATAAAACGTCATCAGAACAACAGGCCCCTGGATAAACGATTGCTTTCAATGGAGGAACCAACGATATAAATCGGCTAAAACAAAATGGGCTTGTGACGCAGTATAGGTCAAACAGAATTACACATGCCAGTTGAACACTTGGTAATCATGCGTTCCCTTTTGTACATTGTGCTTATCCGCCAGAACTCGTTGGTCAAATCCTGATCTTTGTTGATGGAATCCTTACAATTTAGTCGGGAATAAGGTAATTCTGGCATTTTGAGTGCGTCAATCAACTTTTGTGTGCATCAATCAACTTTTCTGCTGGTGGGGCGAACTCCCGTTTTGCTTATCAAACCACGGTTTGTTGTGAAATCACTGCTGTGGCTGACACCTTTTTCATCGCTTCAATCCCAACTCTTTTTTAGCTTTTAGCTTAAACCAGTTTTGCGTAGATCCCCATGTTTGCCCGCTTATATATTTCATTTTTTCCTTTGTTTGACCACCATTCTTGCTTGCCAATCCACACCATGTTTGATGGACCATTCTTGCTTGCCAATCCACACCATGTTTGATGGTTAACGTCTCATTTGTTTGCAAACCAAAACCCGGCTTACATTCGTACTACTTTAAATTGCTTAAGTTGCGTGGAACCACCACTGTTTGCTGCTGAAATCATTTCTATTAAATCCTCATTAGATTCCCATGAGATCCATATTTAGTAATTATTTCCCCACAATTTTCCCTACCATTTCCACACCGTTTCTCCTACCCCACCGGCCACTGGCCCAGGTGTCACCTTTGTGGTGCGTTCCCCGGGGCAGGTGACGACGCTGCTGGCGGCGCGCGCGGACTTCGTGGGAAAGGGGGGGGTCCCGGCGTTGAACGGCGCGGCGTCGCGGGCCAACACGGAGACAGTACGAGCACTGCTGAAGTGCAGATGTGATCCAGACTTCCCAGGTGGTCGGATGGGTTTGGGTTTGGGATGATATTATACTATAATATAATATACAGTGTTATATGATATTATATAGTTAATGATTATGTTAATGATGATCCCCAGGTTTATATAGTTATATAATGATTATGTTAATGATGATTCCCAGGTTCGGCTAGGTTAGGTGGTCGGATAGGTTTGGGATGGGATGTCATCCCGGTTCATTGCTATGGTAGTTCGTGATTGGAATGATTTTGCTGATTTCCCATCCCCCCATGGGAGAATGCCAATGGTTAGTTGAAGTAACTTTGGGGGTGACTGGATGATCCAACAGTTGCTTGTAATTGGATCTAGCCCAGGGGCGGATGAGAGTTCAAAGTGGGCTGGATTGGATGGATGCAACAGAGGTGGGTTGTAACTGGATGACACGGTAGAAGTATGGCACTTCGATAGTGGACAGGGGCTTCATTGCAGGATCCAACTGTTTGATGGCTTAGTTCAGAAAGTCAGGTAAGCCAAGGGACTGAAAAGCAGCTGAATATCCAGCTGCCCCGGTCGAGTGATGAACATGACATAACTCTCTGTCTGCCCTGCAGTTGATGCAAAGTACGGAGCCATCCATGCACTCGAGCCTCGTTGGCACGTTGAGCACTGATGACCAATTGCGTAGATGCTCTTTTTCTGTTACTTGGGGTGTTTCTTGAACGTTGATGGCACCAATCACCCAAGATATTTCAAGATTATGAGTTGGTATGGCTCGTGTTCCTTGGCCGGGGCTGACTTGAGCCCAGGCTTTGTTTGGCCGGGGGAATCCCATGGCCACTTCGAACCTTAAGCTCCTTCTCGAGCACAAGGCCTCACCATGGCCTGGGGGCAACCGCTTTCAGATTGGTTGAAAGAAAGTCGAAAGTGAACCACCCCAAGAATTTTCCAAATGTATCCAAATGTGATGTATGATCCTACCATTGAAGTGGAAGGATGTTGAACCTTTTCGAAGATGGCTACGGGAAACTCAACAGCCTGAAGCTTTCGAACTGCGGTGGGGCTCAACACCGGTGGTCACCATTTTGGGTTCAGAAGTGGCTAAAAAATCCGCTATGGGCTTCTCAAATGGCAGTTGTTTGGGTATTTCACGGTATTTCCCCATGGTTTTGAGGCCTTGGTGAACCGCCGGGCGCAGCCCAGTGGACAAATGGCAGAGGAGTGCTTGTTAGCTGCCAGGTGCCAATTTGTCGGCGTGGCGTTGGGTCAATCGTGGATGAAGAATTTACCTGCAAAATCCTGAAAAGTAAATGACTGGCTTCTAGAGATTTATGACCCACTGCTTAACCAGTATACACACAAACATATATTAATATATATATATGCAATTGTATATGCATATATATATATATATGTATATATCCGTGTCTGTGTAATTTGCAGCTTATTTCATTTATTATAATCACCCTCCAGTGAATTCACTGCTTGACGTTGAATAATCAATTGGTAAGGGAAACTAATCTTCGAACCCCTAGTTGAAGGGATGGTCGTAGCTATGAACCAGATCTAACTGATCTAACCTTATTTTTGTTTCAGGGTACCTAAGATCGTAAGATTAGTTATTTGACCGGTGAGTTAATTCACATACATAATGTACACTACATATACACGTGCATATATTTATTTTTGCATACACAGGTAGACAGATAGGTAGATAGGTAGAGAGGTAGATAGCTAGGTAGCTAGGTAGCTAGGTAGCTGGATAAATAGATAGATAGATAGATAGATAGATAGATAGATTAGGTTAGATTAGATTAGATTCGATTCGATTAGATTAGATTAGACTAGATAGATAGGTAGGGAGGTAGATAGGTAGATAGCTAGATAGCTAGATAGCTAGGTAGCTAGGCAGCTAGGCAGCTAGGTAGCTGGATAGATGGATAGATGGATAGATGGATAGATGGATAGATGGATAGATGGATAGATGGATAGATGGATAGATGGATAGATGGATAGATGGATAGATAGATAGGTAGGTAGGTAGGTAGATAGGTAGATAGGTAGATAGATAGCTAGATAGCTAGATAGCTAGATAGCTAGATAGCTAGATAGCTAGATAGCTAGATAGCTAGATAGCTAGATAGCTAGATAGCTAGGTAGCTGGATAGCTGGATGGATAGATAGATAGATAGATAGATAGATAGATCGATAGGTAGATAGATAGATAGATAGATCGATAGGTAGATAGATAGATAGATAGATAGGTAGGTAGGTAGGTAGCTAGGTAGCTAGGTAGCTGGAAAGATAGATCGATAGATAGATAGATAGATAGATGGATAGATAGATAGATAGATAGATCAATGATGGGCCCCTATGACTTGGTTGGGTTTCGGTTCTGAATCCTAATCAGAACCCAACAAATGATGGTTGCTGGCTATGACAGGAGAGATAGTCATCTGACATGGAAAGTATTTTCAACATTTTGAAGACTCTTTGTGGGTGGTTTGTACTATTGGGGAGGAGAATCCCCACGAACCAGCAAGTAGAAAACAACATATTTAATATCAATATATCCCAATAATGTGAGGAAAGCAGTAGTAAACCATCCCAATAATTTACCATTTTTATGGGTAAGACAAACCATCAATCCATCTGAGTGGTTTATGACCTTGCTTTACTAACAGCCAACAGGGGGACCATGGTCGGCATCAGGGGATCCCATGGGGCATCGTTGTTTCATCCTGAAATTAGATGATCCCAGGAGTATTTCCTTTAGATTATCAATGATACCCTCTGGTAAACTAACATAGCTATGGAAGCCATGGCCCATTTATAGATGGTTTACCTAGTAAAAATGGTGATTTTCGATAGCTATGTTAAACTACCAGAGGGTATCTCATGACAAATTCACGTGTATCAAAACGCCAAAGAACTTTGCACGGAGACGTCTCTAAGTGGAGACCGCAGGCTGGCGGACAAAGATGGACTCGAGAACAGCTCCACCCTGGTCAGAACTTGGGGCAGTTTGCCAGGCAACTGGAACCCGAAATGGTCGTTGAACAGTTTGCCAGCTGGATCATGGGCCATTGAGTTTGATGGTGATTTACCCATTGAGTGAGGCGATTTTCCATAACAAACTATTAAATTAGCAGAGGAGGGGTGTAGCATGACGTGTATTGCTCGCGACATCTCGCGACATGGACATGATAAACATGGTACTTGGATGAGCAACCTATCCCTCCCAAGGCTTGAGACTTTGATCCAATGGTCAAATTCATGAAATCTGCAGCTGTAGGGGGCAAAAATTTATCGATTTCGTAGCCCAGATATTGGCAATAATTGGCATTATCCAATTATATCCCAGTTGTCTATCCCAGTTGTCTATCCCATTTATATCCCATTTATATCCCATTGGTCATCCTATGTCCAAAAATTGGTTGAATCTTCCATGGGGCGCCCTCCAAATCTTTATGGGTTGATGTCAAGGTTCCAGGACTGGTTGATGTCCCGATTGAGCAGTGCTCAAAATTGCTGTTGGTGGATTTTTGTTTGGGTTATATTACCATCTGGTAAACGTTTACATAACTATGGAAAATCACCATTTTGAATGGGAAAATCAACTATTTCTATGGCAATTTTCAATAGCTATGTTATATAGTTTACCAGAGGGTATCCCATATATCTGATATTCTGGGATATACTATTGGAATCTATTCGGTATATCGGGGGGTTATCAAAACACTGCTCAAGTTTATGATAATCTTCGAACATTCGATAGAGGATGTTTGAAGCACAGAAATCGTCCGACAGCACGTGGACTAGATGATGTTTCCAAAAAACATTCCCATGGAAAAAACAGAAGTTGATTCCCTTGAGATATTCAAAAATTCATTTGGCTGACTTTACTGAGGGGTTCACAGTTCCAAGGGTCCCTGTTTAGTGTACTTAGCTGTATCGAAAATCCACGTTCTCACTCCCAGAGGGAGTATATGCATGTATACATATCATTACTGTATCAATAAATGCATGTATGGTATATTATGGTATCTATTCTGTTAAAATCTGTTTTAAAAAACATTGAATCATACGTGTTCGGCTGCCGCTGTTCCATCGCATTGCGGGGAGGTCTCTCCACTTTGGGCTGTGCAGCACTGGTGGGCGACAGCTCCATGGTGAAGCTTTTGCTGGAGGCATTTGGGGAGAGATGGAGTCCATGGATTTATTTACCCTCTGGTAAACTAACATAGCTATGGAAAATGGCAATTTATAGTGGATTTACCCATAAAAAATGGTGATTTTCCATACTTACATTAGTTTACCAGAGGGTATCATTTAATAAACATCGAGATAAATCATGATAAATCATGTTCAACTGAAATCGGGATAGGATTTTCGGATGGTTGAAAGCTGTTGAATCAACGACATAATTTTAAATTCAACACGGAGAGAGACACCAATGTGGGAGGTCACGGGACTCGATCTCAGGCCCGTGCAGAGGCATCAGTGAACGACCGTGGGAACCTGCCCTTCGAGTTCCTTGGCTGCGTGCGATGGTTGATCTCAGGGATTTGGGGTCAAACCCCGGATCAGTCTCAGGATTGACCAGAAGCCTCTCGCCAAGCAACTCGTGGACGAAATGAACACATTCGCAACAGGTGCATCATCATGTTTTGCATCCCGGGGGTTCAATCTGGTTACATCCATATGCTCGAAATCAGGAGGTCTCTTCTACAGCCATCTTTGCTGGCTTTTGCTCTTGTTTGAGGCCCATGAAACTCTCGATCTCCAGTTCTGCTGGTTTTATCCTCTGGGAAAAAACACAGCTTTTGCCAAGACCATCCCATCCAACACCTTTGTGGGTAAACCCGCCCTACGCTCAACAAAATTTGTGGGTAGGACCTCTCATTTTGATGATTAAACTTTTTAGGGGTTCAACTCCCCCGATTTTCGCTTTCCCAGGTTAGCTGAAGCCTGTGGGCACAGCCACTTGCTACCTCTGCTGGAGACCACCTTCTATGCGTGAGGGCTGTACCACCCAGCAATGCTGGTAGAAACTACCAATCTACCAGCCATGAGTAAAGGAACGTTTTCCAACTCAAACATGGGGTACTGAATAAATGTAACTGGATACGCTAACGGGTGAACATTGTTGGTGGTCTCATGTGTATTTAGGATGGTGATCCCGATTACAGCCACCGGAGAAAAAAAGCACCAACCAAGCAGAAAATATGAAGATTCGTCAACTCATTGGGTCTCCCGAAATGGGATATTGTAAGGCTGGGTGCCAAAGGTTGTTTGGACTTTGGAATCTTTGGACCTTCTTCCACATGAACAAAACCAGGCTGGTTTTGTTTCTTTTTGAACCTTCAGAGGCATCATCAGAAAAGACGACCAGAAGAGATGACCCCCATGGTTTGGAGCGTTCCAGTTGGTTCCCGTGGTTCCCATGGTTTGCAAATCTCCCAGTCGTCAGGGTTCTGGATTCCCTAATGGGACGGTCTTGGGACCAGTCACCAAAGAGTGGACTGGGCCAGGATTTGGCGCTTCCTGGATGGCCTTATCAGATGGAAAATCCATGAACATTCACAATTGCCAGGTCATTTTCTCGGGGAAACTGCGCCTTTTCCACGTCGTTGTTAGTTTACCCCAGGGTAACCATAATTATTCGTATTGTGCATATATATATAAATAATAATATGATATGCATTGATATGCGTACATGTGTGTATTATATATATATATATATGGATATTTGAACATGCACATGAATGAATAAATAAATGAACCAAAACATCAATAAATGATACACACACACACATCTATGTATATATATATATATATATATTCATGATTACACGCATATGTGTATATATATATATATGTATATGTATGTATGTATAGATATTTTGCAGTAGAATATTGCAAGATGGGTTCATGTCGAAGTAAAGCTGGAAGTTTGACTAGGGGCTGCTTGGGATCCTAGCCAGATTTTCTCAGGAAGTACAAGGCACATCATGGTGTACGAACTGCCTTCCCTGGGAAGGTTGTTTGTTTGATTTATTTGTTTTTTGGTTGTTGATGCCGACAACGGGGGAGGATGATTACTTTCTGCTTCAGTATTGGTGAGTTGTCAGCCATTTGGATTGGGGCTACAAATTGGGAGAAAAAATGAAGATAATTGATAAGTGGGTGATATCGGTGATATCAATATCATCTATCCTGTTATCTTCCTTTTTTCAAAGGCTTCAATTCCACGTACCAACCGTAACTAACTACTAAGGAGCAGCCAAATCCCGCCCCAAAACACAAAACAAGGCCTGACCTCGAAGAGGTGTGGTCTGTTTGGCCGGTGAAACTTCTGCGAAAAAGGACCAACGAACGGGCGCAGGTGCCGTGACTCTGTGGTCGACTTGGCCGGATCTAACTTTTGTTGGTGGGACCCAAAACATATGTAACATGTAATTAAGCAGATAACTAAAAATTGCATAATATGCACAACATGATACAACAATATCATCCACGAAAAGTTGGGGGATTTAATATGATTCAATCAACCAACATGGAATCCCAAGTGGGCATACAATGGTATATGACCCAAGTGGTAGAGATCAACGCTGAGGCAGGATAGAAACAGTCATGCGACTTGCCATCGGAAAGCTATGCGTGTGTACCCTCTGGTTATTTAACATTGGCCCATAGAAATAGATGGTTTACCTATTAAAAATTGAGATTTTCCATGGCTATGTTAAATAACCAGATAGTATATGTATTAAACATCTTAATTATTAATTACCCTCTGGTAATCAAACGTAACAATTGGAAATTCTATGAAATTCCCTATAGACGATGAGGTTTTTTAAATGGGAAATCATCTATCAACGGGGGTTTTCCATTGCCATGTTTGCTTACCGGAGGGCACCTTACATTGTTTGCCTCTCTGTTGTGGTTGGTTCATTGCACGTGGTTTCAGAATCTGGCAGCGTTCGAATACGCGTGTGTATATCTGACAGTTATGCCTTGAAACGTCAAGACGTACAGGAGAGGGAGAAAGATGTATGTATATATATATGTATGTATGTATGTATGTATATATATGTATATATGTATATATATATATATATATGTATATGTATGTATATATAATATATGTATATATATGTGTATATATATAATATTATGTGGACTATGTATGCACAGATATTCCAACCCACGCACACACATACACGCACACATACACATACATATATATATATACACATACAATGTACATATATATATATATATATATACAAGCCCAGGCATTTGCCGTACATATACAGATAATACGCAACCTAAATACAATACATACATATATATATATACAATATGTGTACAGTATATGCACTATATATATAATTATATATACACTATATATATATATATCTATGCACTATATACACAGCATATTTGCGTAATATATGCATATATATATATATATAATATATAGATATACTCATGCATACACACCTGTTGAAATTTATTCAGATAGCAACCTGAAACTGGCCAGATACACATTACGGATAGCTATATGCCCAAGCATTGATATCATAGATGTCCTTTCCCCACTGGTTGCTTGATTGATAGAGGGGTCCGCCCATTCAACAACGAATAGGTAGATGATAATAAACGATGTAGGAAACTGGCCCCTCTATTTTTCCTGATTTGATATATAACCCAATTAGCAGAGGCCCAGTGAACTCTTAGATATGTTCACCAACATAGCTATTTCAGGGGGCCCCACCTTGTAGCTTAGATGGTTAGGAATTGGAACCATCCCCCGCCATGGCCGTATGATAATAGCTATTTTCAGTGAATTTAATTCGTATAATTCGTCCAAATAGATCCAAATAGTAAATTGGGATTCAACCACAATGTTCCCTCTTCTTTGATGATTATATAGAACCATATTTTTGATGGGATGGCTAAATCAACAAAACCTCTTTTGGTATCTTTTTGTGGTGATTGAATCACCATTCTGGATGGTTAAACCATGGTTACTGTAAATCCTATTTTTCATGGTTCAATCGCAATTTTGCATGGCTTTTCCCAGGGATTTCCCAAGTTTTCTCAGGGATTTCATCCTTTTTGCCACGTATCCGACGCATCCCCAAGGGGACCATCGCTGCCAAGGCTGTGGCCTTCGCCCTGCTGTGCTTCGTCCCCATTCTGCTGCTGCGCTGCCGGCGCGTACGTTTTGGGAAGCCATCAGATGGGGATATGATGGAAATATGATGGGCATCCCCAGTTGGATAAATTATAATATTTCACTAATCTGAAATGAGGAAAAAGAGTGAGATGATTTTCCTTATTAACCCTTATCCCAGTGACGTCGCAGTGAGATCGTCATCATTTACCCAGATAGAATAAACATAGAATAGAATATAGAACCAACTAGATTCCCATCATCTTATATGCATATATTCCCTTACCATATATATATAATATAATATAATATAATATAATAAAAATTAAATATATATCCCCTCATATGTGTAAAATGTCAACCTGTAGGTATTTGACTGGATTTTACTGCCAAAACATAGGGGACTTTTAATCCCAAATGGGGATTTCACTGTGAAATGCTGGTGATTTTATTGATTCAACTGCATTCAACTCGTCAAATGTGGATTATAAGCTGGTTGGTGGTTTGGAACACTTGGATTATTTTTCCATATATTGGGAATTTCATCATCCCAACTGACTTTCATATTTTTCAGAGGGGTGGCTCAACCACCAACCAGTAAGTGTATATGCTTCTGTGTTGTTTAACGATTTCAGAGGTTGAACTGGCATTTTTTTGTATACATAGATGGTCGATGCAACCAACATGTTAAACGGGCTATTGTAGGATATCTAGTGAAATAAACAGCCATCTCAATAAGGAAAATGACGTTATCAACCATGGGATGGAACGGGGGTATCCAGTTTTCATCAGTCTTCAGTCAAACAAACCCATGTGGCGGAAAGGTATGGAAATATATGGTTTCAGTGTGATGCGACGTATGCATGACATATGAATTATAAATATAGATCTTTGGAGAAGCGGTTGGTACATCCGTGCTTATACTAGTGTATACCTGCACATATATTTGCACAATCTGTATTCACATTTTGTTGCATGTATCTTGCATTTAAGTATATATGTATTTGCACTTTCTCATATGCCTGACACAGCTATTGCGGATCCCATGTCTACCTATCTGCAGGTATATGGCCTGTACAGATGCAAAGTACTACCCACTGGTGTCCTCACACATGGCTTGCTGGAAAATCCTCCAATTCATTCGATGATTACTGATTGTCTCATATTTTCCCATTAGCACCTCCGTTTATAAGCGGCTTCCCATTCAACACCCATTATAATCATTATATTTCATTATATAAATCACAATTTTTCATAGGCAAATGGACGATTTCCCAACCAGCCACATTTCATTAGCAGAGAGTATCAAGGGCAGATGCGCCAAAGGTGGCATCCACAATGCCACCAGAATCATTGAGTCTGCCCAATACAAGCCACCTTATTCAACCATGAACTTGGGGATGGCTTGAATGGTTCAAAGTTCAAAGTATTGTAGAGTTTCCATTTTCCTGATTTGAAAGCTTTGTTGGGGCAGTTGCCTTCGCCAATCCTGAGTTCTAGCAGAACCCATACTGTACTTCCCACAAATTTGGAATCATTAAGACTGCTAGATGTGCAAAACTCAATCATCATTTTTTTTTGGTATCACCAACATATTTAAATTGGGTGCCTTCCGGTAATCAGACGTGGCAATGGACAATTTGCACTTCAATAGGCAAATCAACTATAAACCTGTTAATAGATACCCTCTGGTAAACTAACATTACTATGGAAAATCACCATTATTTATGGGAAAACCCACTATAAATGGCAATTTTCCACAGCAACCTGTTAATTACCAGAGGGTAAGTGTTGCGTGGTTCGTTCTTGATGCAACATGGCTTGACTTCTACGGCTCGAGCTTTAGGGACTTTGGGCAGGGCCCGTGTTTGCGATAGCTAAGTTGGTTTAGGGGACACTAGGTGAATTCTATGGCAGATTCCATGGTTTTTGGATGTTTATGGTAGATATATCATGATAGATCCCACTTGGGGGTTATAAACAAATAAGCCAAACTGGGGGGCCCCACCACGTAAGCTGATTTCACGTTTGTGACAAACCATTAGAGTTCCTAGATGTTGCGACAGATGCAACCAGCTACTGTCCATAGTTGCAGCTTTGCGTAGAGAAATTGCTTCCAGAATTCATATGATCTTAAGGATCGGCAGTTTGCTTTGATCCAAAATGCTGTGAAGATGAACTGCCCATATTTTTTCAGACATGTTTTCCATTTTTAATGATTATTTGATATACAAGGATTTGTTCCATGGTATCAACCCATTTCCTAACATCCACCTGGCTGAATCATAATGACCCCTGTGACTCCACTGTAATGGTGGGGATTCCGGAATTCATCCCCAAATGGCCTTATTTCAGCTAGATTACTATAATTCAGCCAGACAAATTGTTCATTAAACCCCATCAAAGCCTATTAGGTTCGATTCAACCCCATAATTTCCAGATCCATGGTGCAAAGTCCGAACTGAGCCCAGCAAAGTAGCGCCAATTCTTCGCTGCGTCCACAGAACTCCTGGCTGTTTTGCCATGACCTCCGATGGCACGGTGGACGTGAGCGACAGCGGCACCGCGGTGGAGGTGGCCGCGGGATCCGAAGGGACCGCGAAGATTCGCCTCGAAAAAAAGTCCGGATGATATCAATTATGTGGGAAATCCATGAAATTCCCTACTATAAAGATCTATAAGGCATAAATTCTTGGGGGTGTTTCAATATCCGGGGGAAGGGAGTAATGTGACAAAGCCCAAAAAACATCCCCAATTCAAGTCATCACCGTTTTTATGGGGATTTCAACCCCTGGTAGGTTTACCATGGGCAATTGGAAATCGAACTAAATGGAGGGTTATGAATGGGAACATCATGGAAAATGAGGGAATTTCCCATTGCCATGTTTGTCGAATGGTAGATTTCACATTCCCGCTCCAGCTCAAAGGTACGTGTCTCCCTCAAAAAAAAATGTTTTGCCCTAGATTTAGTATACATATTATATGGTTGGGATTGCATAGGTATATATATATGATGAAGCTCAAAGCTACCTTGCTGGCTCACTGCCTCCTTGCTAGCTCAAAGCTCAAAGCTACCTTGCTGGCTCAGTGCCATGTAGCTGGCTCAGTGCCACGTAGCTGGCTCAATGCCACGTAGCTGGCTCAGCGCCTCGTAGCTGGCTCAGCGCCACGTAGCTGGCTCAATTTTTTTAGCGAAA
>Ga0126342_10005413_pt1 | contig 22252 bp, 12 predicted proteins | sample Cyp1metagenome_FD_92528 | JGI IMG/M metagenome (GOLD analysis project Ga0126342, IMG submission 92528) | Coral microbial communities from Lord Howe Island, Old Settlement Bay, Australia - Cyphastrea 1 metagenome | ecosystem: Host-associated > Invertebrates > Cnidaria > Coral ...
GCATTTTTATCGGACAAGAGCCTTTTCATCTTTTTTGTACTGCTGCTCTGTGCAGGTGAAGGTTGACCGATGAGCTGCTACAATTGCTTTGATAAGCGAGAAAAAATGGCCATAAGACATGACAAGTGTTGGGGGGTACTTGCTTGGATTGCGAATTTTAGAAGGGATCATCATTGTTGCCACAGGCACAGGCATGCAACTTGGATTTTAGTGATACACTTGGTCAGCCCACCTCCAGATCCACTAAAACGCAGTATATTCTTAAAATTTTTCGGGCCAGTCGAAACACCAACCCAGATGATATGTCCCATTCAATTTCCCATGAAGTTTCTCAGTAAATATCCCATTAAGTCCCATTATATGGGTATGGATCAATACCTATTAATACCACTTTTAGTGGGATGAACATCCATTTACCAGCTATTTTGATGTTCACCAGGGGTACAAGGTTTTGACACACTGCCATATAAATCACGGTGTTTTCTTGGTGATATCCTCCATAGATTCCACCTTTCGCAGGAGATTTTGCTCTGCAAGCAATCCATGTGCCCTCTACCCTCCTGGGCCTGCAGTGCCCAGACCTCTCCGAACCTTGCGCCTGGGCCTGGACATTGGCTGGTTGGTGGCTTAATGAAGAATGACCAATCCATGGGGATAAATCATCTATAAATCATCTATAATAGTCTAGAAATCATCTTATAAATCATGTGGAAATCATCTATAAATAATCTATAAATCATCTAAACATCAATTCTATAAATCATCTAAACATCAATTCTCTTTATAAATCGAAGATTTTCCATAACCGATAGGGTTCTATCGGGACGCACTTGGCGGGTGAAGCCACCAGCTGGGTCGAGCACATGGCGATGCCAAGGTGTACATAGAAGAAGAAGCGGCTGGCAACGACCAAGGCTGGGTCGGTATGACTGGTTCATGGCCACTAAAGTTAGAACTCAGAGATTCTAAGCTGCAAAAACTATAGATTTAGATGGATTTAGTATGATGTTGATGTGACTAAATCAACAAACATAGGGTATATCATGGGAATCTTGTGGGATACTTGGATGGTGCACCCCAGGAATCGGATCCGTGGCTGGTACCTGGTGTGTACCCCCAAACTCTCACTTTGATGGGGAAAATGTTGATGAACTATAGGATTTGGGGGTACTCTATTTTCAGACCTACTAGTCGGCTGCTAGGGGTCCTATTTTCGATTCTAATGACCCCATTATAAACTGCTTAGTATAACCCATCCAACAATCAACGACAGGGGATGTGGACTTGTTTGAAAACTGGGTACCCCAAGATCCACTGGTTCCGCGAATCATGTCATGAAAAAATTGCCAGAACTTGGGGTTTACTAATCCCTCATTTTCAGGTGCCACAGCATGTGGGGCAGCGCGCACCCATTGGGATGTTCAATCCTCGTAGCAACCGATGCTGAAGCGGCATAGTACAATGCTGAACACATGACTGTGCAAAAAACGGCGCCCAACGATTGGGATTCAACCATTCAAAAACATGGATTTAATTTACCCAAAAAAAAACATCAAAAAGTTGGATTCAAGAACGATTGGGTTGGATGATGGTCTATTGGATTCCAAGTCTAAGTCAGGTTGGTGGTGTCATTCTCGTTCGTGTCAATCACCCTGTCAAAAATGCCTCGAAACATGGGGGCTGTGGGAAGGATTTGAACAGGTTTGAAGTAAATCCCTGGCCCAGGCGCATTCTTCGAGTCCTTGTTTCAACGCTTAGCGCCCCTTGAGAGCAAGAACTTCGCAACTTTGCTCCCTGGCAGTGATGGGATGGTCATGGCGATGGGTTAGGAATATATGAATATGTGTATATATATACACACTGGTAGGACAAAAGTTGCGCTCGTTGAGCTTCTCACAGTGAACATGTTTGGTTTTTTCTTCTGCACACCCTTTCGCCGTAGAATCCTAGCATGGAGCTTTGTCGTACCCCGGTCGCATTTCCACCCTCCAAAAGCTTTGAAATCTTATATATTTAAAAGAGGGTGATAATTGACCGCCCCACACCTGCCACACAAAACGGACTTGAAAATGTGATCCGCAGTTGGCCGAGATGGATGTTTTGTACAGCTTTCAAGAAGCATAAACTTTGTTCCTCCTGAAGTATATATGGAATATCTGAGATGGGGTCAGGAATCGGTCATGGTATGTCATGGCCAAAACTTGTGAAATTAAACTTCCAAGAACAAAAGTGATCTAAAATATGCGCCAATAAGAAGACCTGTGTCAGGCGATGAAACTCAACACCGAAAATCAGGTTCAAGATCTGGGTCCAGAGCTTAACAGATTGGGTGTTCCTAAAATGGGGGAAATTTGGTCAGTTTTTATAAGGAAATCAAAGGTTGAAAAGGGGTGCATCTATTTAGGATACAGAAGGGATGCCTCTATCACGACCCAATTTTCCCATTCCTTGTAATGGGTAGGAATCCCCCACAATAATAAGAGAAGAGTAAGGAGATGAGGAGATGTATAATTATATTGGGTAAATAATCGCCCTGAGTTTGGGTGCATCAGCCCTCAATCATTCCCAACATATGTTTTCAATGGAGCCATCTCTCCCTGCGGACAAGATCCTCACAAGCTCATGACTTGGATGATTTCTAGCTGGAATGTGGCTAAGGCCAAGTCATTATTATTGAAACACATTTTTCAGCCCCCAACTATGGATGGTTTGATACTAAAAGAGGCACATGAAACTTCACAAAGCCTCATGAATTGCGCTTAACCCCCCCGTCAAAGTCTTTGTGGAATCCCTATGACATATCCCAATCACATCTCCAGGTTTGGTGATGGTCACATCCCCATGTTTTACTGGTTGAATCATGTTGAATCACCATATTTTTCACTGGTGGAATATGGTTAGATCATGTGGAAAATCATCCGCTTCTTTACTGGTTATATAGAGTTTCCTAAAATGGTAGTACCCCCAAATCATCCAAGTCAGTAGACCATTTCAGTATTGAAACCTACGGTTTGGGGATCCCCAAAAATTAACACATCCCCTTCTGTCTTCCAATATCCAGCATCACCTGCAAAAGAGTTCTAGTGGTTCATCTGTTTAAATCTATATAAATATTGTTAAATAGTGTTAAATATTTCTAAATATGGTTAAACATGGAAAAAATATGGTTAAATATATACATAATATATGTGTTTTCCATGTTTAACAATATTTACCAATATTTAACCATATGTTTAACCATATATCCTCATTTTTCAATATATATATATATATACACACTAGAATACATCATATATGTTAGCCAGAGAAAGTGAATATGATGTATTCTAGTATACTATGGTTAATATGGTTTTTTAAATATGTGTTTTTCCTGATGATTAATACTAATAGTGTTAATATGGTCAATAGTGTTATAACCTGGTTTTAACCATATGGTGTTTTAAATATGTTTTTCCTGATTATTATGTTTTGATGATTAATATTAGTATACTAACATGGTTTTTCCTCAATTTTTCTCTGGCAAAAGGTGTGGTTAAAATGTCCAGGCGCATCGAGCTGCAAGATCGCCGCAGCCAGCTGGCCTCCGCAGCGACAGAGGAGGGCTACCTGGAGATGATCAACGACCTGGACACCGCGTGACCTTCGAAAAATGCTGGGAGATGGTGAAAAATGGTGAGTTCAGCAGATTTAAGCTATAAAATCTTGGGATTTCACCAGATTTAAGCCATAAAAATGGTGATTGAAGCAGATGTTAAGCTCTAAAAATGGGGATTGCACTCTACAGAAAGGGGACATCACCTACAGAAATTGGGATGATCACCTGCAGCTTAAATGTGGATGTCACATTGATTTCACGACGGAAATTGGAGGGTTGACTTCAAGATTAATTAGGGATGTCATCAACAAAAAGTGAGAGTTCACCATGGAAAGTGGAGGTTGAACCAAAACTGGGATCTGTGATTCTCTTCGTAACCAAACAGAAAGCATATGGATCCAATTTCAAGTCCTATCACAGATTTGAGCAAGTTTTGTTGGTAATACCTTGGGTAAGCAATCAAATTTGAGGGGACTTGGCTATGCTCGATGCTACTTTTTTATATAGGAAGGGTCAGAATCACGGAGAGTTGCCAGCTCGATTCATCGCTTCCCATGCTGCTTGAAATCACATCAGATCTAGTCCCATTTGTTGATGATTAAAATATATTAAAACAACATGTCCATTGATGTGCTGTTTTTGTTGCTGGTAACCCATGTTAAAATCCCCTTTGTTCCTTCCTAGGTGGTTGCTTCGATATATAGCTGATAAATTCCCTATGTTGACATTCTATTGATCGAGATCCCATTCGTTTGTTCAACTCCCAGATCCCAGTTTTCCGTGCTTAGATGTAAATATGTTGGATGGTGAATAATCTAAATATGTGATGTCGAATCACCATTTTTGTCGGTGGAATCGCAATGTTCGATGGTCAAATCATCACTATTGATCATTATCTTGCTGATTAACTCACCATTTTGGATGGTCCAATCACCAGCTTAATCCCGCATTTTAGTTGGTTAAGTCAGTTCTAATGTTACTCGTAGTAAAGCAATAATGAATCACCTATATTTTGATGGTTTATACCACCCATTTATGGTTAAAATTGGGGCTGGTGTTTTTCCCCATTCCCCAAGTCAGTTAGTTAATTTAGTGAGTTGGTTTACTTACAGTATCTTGTTTTTGATGGTCATCACCATTTTACTTAGTTAGTTCTTATTAGTTCTATGTTTTTCTCTATATGGTTGGTTTATTAGTTAGTTCTTATTAGTTCTATTTGTTTTCTCAATTTAAGTGTTAGTTTAGATGCTCAATTCTCATGTTTGATCAAAAATAGACCCATGTTTTCCCCAGGTTAGATGGTTGTCTTCACATGAGTTTTCCCCAATTCTCATTCTTTATTAGTTACCCTCTGGTAAACTAACATAACTATGGGAAATCACCATGTTTAATGGGAAAATCCAATATAAATGGCCATTTTCCATGGCTATGTTAAATTACCAGAGGGTACCCAGGTGTCAGCTGATCACCGAGTGGATGGACGTCGGGGCTGAGCCTCGACAATTGCTGGACCTCTTGACGGAGCGCGTGCCTCGGAGATTTCTGATGGAAAAATCGTGAGGACTTTAATGACTTTAATGGGAACTAATATTAGTTATTAGTCATACATACTAGTTATAACTATAATTATATTAGTGATATGGGAACTATATTAGTGATATGGGAACTTAATATAGTTATATTAGTTGTAACATGTTATAACTATAGTTATTTACCCACTAAGATGCTTTTCTGGGCAAATTATAGCGACCTCACTGTTCTCCCGAAGCCTCGAATCATGGTTTATTTTAGGGGAATCATCGCAAAATGGCCCAACATTTCAGGTGAATTATTACAATGTGCCCAGACTTTTGCCATCAAAACTATAGATTTTACCATGAAAAATATTCAAACATGAGGAGTGACTTGGAGTGACCATCTAAAATTGGAGGGTTAAGCTGTGTAAATGATAAAGGCCTCTATGGCCCGACCTCATGATCACCTCAAAATCGGCAAAACTTTCAGCTGTGTATTTTGACTAAAGTAAACAATCCTCATGGTTTTAGTTGCGACCCAGCCTGTAAATCTGGTTTGAGATGGTTCATGATGGTTCTATTCTTTCATGGCCATATATTAATATATATATAATTAATTAATATTGGTGGTATGCTAATTCGTAACGATTTCATAGTTCTCCCACTTTGACTATCCATCCCCCAGCCACACACACCCAGTTGAGAAACCCGGCTGAGACTATGGCCTAGAGGGTACCCCATTGCATCCACTTTATGGGATTGGGGGAATGAATGGGACCATTATCGTGAACATGTTGAATAATGATATATAATGATGGGTTTGTGGGAACATCATTATCAGCCAAACCCATTATATATATAATGATGGGAGAGAATGATGATGTTCCCCATTAAATTGCCATTGAAATGGTGATGGTGAATCGTTATTTCCCCCAATGACATATCATTGACGTATTCAAAATGATCAAAATGGCCACAACTCAGGAAGTTCATCCACCATTTTCTTAGACACGATTGACCAAGCCCCTCGAGGTTCGAGGTCGCCAACGTCAGTTTCGCTACTTGGAAGTGACTGAGAGGCGCCGAGGGACGCCTTGATGGTCGGATTGGATGATGGGAAAATGGGAAAACGATGGAAAACTTCGCTGAAATCGCCAAAAACTCATGGTTTCCGGTAAAGATCTTGGTCGAACGGGCCACGATTTTCCATTGAAAGTGGGAAAGGGCCTGTTTTGTTGTTTAGCAAGGGCTATGCACGGGCTATGCGGCGCCATCAGGCCACATCCTGGCTGATGGAAAATCCACCAATAGTTCGATGATTTTGCCGAGGTCAATAAGATTCACTACTTGGATGTGCATCCCAGATAGGATCCGTGGCTTATAGACGTATAACATTCTATGACCATTCATCTATCTAACTGGTGATTTTCATATGGTCATTATCCACTGAGCTAACTCTGCCTGGGTCCCGCATCCCCAATGTGCCGGGATGGTACCGCCCCTACAGCCGTACCCTAGAAACGGTTCATGGACTGGGACCCCTTACTGGGTATTTAATGTTAGGTTGAAGGGCTTAGACCCAAGTTTACTGGCTAAATCCCCATGAAATCCACAGTTGTTTTGGGGCAAATCCCTGTTAAGGCCCAAAGTTTAGCGCTTTTGGGGGCCAGGTACTTGAAGTCTATCTTGGAGAAGCAGCTGGAGTACAAGCAGGACAGCACTACTGGCTGTGTCTATTTGGTGTAGCCAACAACAACGGATGCAGAGATAATATGCATGTGTATAAATATGACTGTAGATGTACAGTCCAGCACAGTACAGTACAGTACATTTGCATACATTTGCGGCCTTGCCCGAGACGCTCTCAGAAAACTGTAAATTATGGGTCATGCTGGAATGCCTGAAAAGCTCAGGTAGAGGACCTCTGCGACATACAAGTCATCCTGAACTCTATCATCCTAAAGCTGGAAAACCCTAAATCCTAAATCCTTCACCCTGAATCGAAACAGTCAAACCAATTCGGCTTGCGTCAAATGCTTGGTCTTTTTGGTGATAGTTTGATATATAATGTGATTAAACTATAATATAATTATAATATAATCATAGTATAATTTCATATCATTGACGCAGAGGAGGTGTGTTTGAAAGCACCGCCAGGACTTGAAGCAGCACATCACAGAGCTCAAAGATGCCGTAGGCGCCGGACCTTGATGTCAACAAACATCGGGGGGTTAAGATGGGTTCACCATGGGTTCACCATGGGTTAACCACCAAGAGACATCAAGAATTTGGGAAAAGTGTGGGTAAGATCTAAGGAAGAATCGAAGTTTCAGCAACATCAAGATTACATCGAGATGTTTTTTTAATGGATTCAAGTTTTAAGCAAGGAAACTCAAAAGGTACACAAGACAAGTGGTGTGAACAATGGTGATGGGGATAGCTAGTCAACGACCAAAGTGAACTGGGGGGCGGGTTGAATTACTGTAGTTTGTAATCCTCAAGCCTCAAAATGCCTCAAAGTAGCCATTTTTGGACCCAAAACTTATGGAAAGAGTAAGATCCCCATTCTTTTCAGGCATCCCACTCCATCCCTTTGCAGTTCAGGTAGCCAGTGAGGATCATCTCAGATGCTGAACTCGTGCGTCTCTGTGTGCCCAACCACAAACAGGAGGATGGTCCCCAACGCTAAAGCACACGTACCGACCACTTTGGATTTCTACCCATTTATGGTTGGCTCACATACATTGGTTAATCTGTTAATTACAGTTCAGGGGTATTCCATCATACTCCTGATGATGTTCCATCACATTCTTTTTGGTCAACATCTTTGGTACTTTAGCAATTTTCATGGTTATTTGTTGCCCCAACAAGCGAACTGATCATTGTAAGCTAATCAAAAACGAATAATCTATAGCAATATCCCATTCTTGGATGTATCCCATCATACCCCCGCAATGTGGTAAACCCAATGATAAGACTCTATTGCAGGATGATTGAAATCCTGATGATTGGATTTGTGACACGAACTTGCTTATCAGATATCATCTTGATCAATGCAAGCTATAGTAGTCGGAAAGTGTCGCTACCCCATTCTTACCGGAATATAAAGGGTAAGGTTGTGATAATTCAACAAGATGATCCCCATGATATTCCCATTGAAAGGGAATAATTATCCCGATTAAAAGCCCCATGATATCAAACCTCAAATTCTCCCCGCATTTTTGTGGGTGACGGTACTGTGCCAGTCGCCAGGTTTTTCGCTCAGCATGAAGCTTCCGCAGACGTTGTCCAAAGCGGCTGGGTGTTGGTTGGACATTTTACCCTGGAAAAAAGTTGGATGTAAAAAAACAAATGGTGATTTGACCAAGGAAGACTGAGAAATCACGAGGTAACCAACAAGAATGTTAATATGACATCATAAAATGGGATACAATCTGGCGCCCAAGCATCTTGTTAGTTTGCTGCGAACGTCAGCAACGGATGCATAGCGAAAGAAAAAATGGGAATATCACGTGGAAAATCCCGCTGATTTGTAACCACCTGGATTGGGGTTATCCCTCCCAAATGACCTATTTCAGGGTGGTGCGTAATTACAACTGGGCGAGACATATGGTAAGAAACAGATTGTGAACAGTAAGCAACAGAGATTGAAAGTTTACCAATGGTCTTGGTATTCGACTACACCATTGGGTATTAAAATGTATTGAGCAGATACAAATGAGGATCTACGTAATAAACATATATCAACATGATGATTCAAGGCCATAATCCAAATAGTGGGGTTCTGTCAATAGTCAATAGGGTTGATTAAGAAAATAGTTTGTGAGGGGAAGTATGTGAATTAGTCAATATCCATGTTGTTGAGTTTAGTGTGAGTGAATGCCACGTGGGCAATAGTGGTGGGCAACAAATCACTTCGGTATATTTGGTCTACCAAGCAATAATGGTCGTGACAAGGGCCATTTCAACCAATCACGAGATATCGAGACCAATGTGAGGACGTGCATGAATATGTCTTTGAATTGCGAGGAAATGGGGTTTTCCTAAAATGGGGGTGCCAAAGTGGATGGTTTTTGGATGGTTTATAATGGACAAGCCTATTAAAATGGATGATTTTGGGGTACCCATATTTTAGGAAAACCCCCAAATAGACAAAGTTCGGTGGACATTCATCCCGGCTGAGAAACGTGTCAACATCGCCATTCGCATGGCCACCTTTTCTGAATACTAATGTTTGCCATGAGCTGGACTAGTTGGACTGTTGGACCATGTTGGACCATGTTGGACCATGTTGGACCCGGCCAAGGCTTGTAACGAAGTCGGAGTGACTCCATCATTCCAAATCATTCAGAAGAAAATGGAGTTTGTGCCAACGCTCATGGCTACAAAGGCCCTGCTGCGATGGGTCAAAAATTCAGGTTTCCAAAGGGACCGCAGATTAGCCATCCAATTTTAGGAGTGCCCAATTCTGACTCATACCCCGATATATGTATGTGTATATAGCTGTACATATATATATAATATATTATGTATGTGTGTATGTATATACATATATATATATATATACATATGTGTGTATTTATTTATTTATAATATCTCTACATATATCAAGGGTTTTCGCAGCATTTGTGGGTTAGTGGGTGCATCAAATAGGAGATCAGCAGGGATGATCAAATCAAACGTCCGCGAGGATATGGCGGAGATTGGCTGCTCCTACATTCCCATGGCCACCTATCCTGTGGCAAAACTCAAGAAGATGAAGGTGCGCAGCCACAAAATCCATCCCTCGTTCATATATACATATATGTATATATATATATATACATACATACATATGTATGCATAATTATATATACATATATGTTACACCCCCATTGGTCCCAAATATGTGTAAATCCCCTACATCCACCATGGTTTCTGATGGGATTTATGGGTATTTAAGATTTGGGGATTTGGGGGGAAGGGATTGAGTATGATATGACCACATCATCTGACCGCTCGAAAAACTTGGATGTATCCATCTCATCCTACTTGTGAGGTTGGCCATAGCACCCTTTCTCTTGATTGGTGTCCAATTTTTCTTGGCTCAACTGTATTGTTACATCACCAACATCATGTCTCTTGTATTGTCACATCAACATCGTGTGAACAGGGACAGCAACCTGGTCTTTCAATAATATCTCTCAAAATGTTGTTACATCCAGCTTGTTACTTACCACCAACATGGGTTTTTACATAACCACACCCCATGTCGTGCATGGTAAGCCCAGTCGTGAGGTGCTGGTGGAGGTGTGTCCTCCTCACAGCGCGATGCAGCGCCTGGGCCGCCCTGGGAAAATCATCACTGGGGGAGGCGGTTGAAATGGGGATAGAACCAACCATAATTGGGATATAATGTGATGATACAACATATATATATATATAAACAAACATATATAGTTAATGATGTATACATCATATAGTTAATGATGTATATGTATATATAATTATATATTTAATTATATATAATTATATATATACATACCCATTTAGGTATAAAAACCAACCATTCTATGGGATACAATGGAGGTATACGCTCTGGTAATCAAACGTGGCTAGCTGAAAAATGCCCTATAATATGAGGTTTATATCTGGGCAAAGCAACCATAAAAGGTGGATTTTCCAGCTAGCCAAGTTTGAATACCGGAGGGCTTGACAAAATTCTGAGCACCACTATCCCCCCAACTACTGATTTGACCCTAAGAATCACTACTCTTTCAGAGGAATTGTAGTCAACCCCAAACTCATGGCAGGGTCTATGTTTAGCTGGAGGAAGGGTAACATGTTGAGAAGGTGGCTATATGGGCTATTAATGTTAAGAATATGAAGAAATCCGATCCAGGATTGATAAGCCCCCTGGTTGATCAATGTTTATCGATATTTACTAGGGGAGTTACCCATTTGTTCAAAGTGATATCTTTGTATTTTGGGGGAGCCCTCTATGGATCTAACCTGGTCATGAATGCAGGTTTGACAGTTGGAATGGGTCATGCCAGCCTTCAAACCACTGGAATAGATGAAGATCCACATCCAACAGCTATGTTGATGTGAAAACCAGCATACCAGGGTATGGACCCATACCAGTATATGCTAATTATATGTGTATATATATATATATACATACATTACATTACATTACATTACATTACATTACCATACATTACATTACCATACATTACATTACATTACATTACATTACCATACATCATGCATGCAGACATACATACATCCATCCATCCATCCATCCATCCATACATACATACATACATAGAGAGAGAGAGATAGACCTACATACATAATCAGATACACATATTTATATATATAATAACACATGTTTCCAGTGGGCCAAGAGTTCAAAGCCAAATGTTCGTTATTGGATGGGATACAAATACACGCATATACGCACACACACACATACATACACGCATACACACAGATGCGTGTAGCAAACGGAGAACCAAGCTTCTAGCATTATACATTTGTTGCGGCCAAGCACCTCGTTTTGCCCAAGGCACTCTCAAAACGCTGCAAATTGTGGGTGATTCTGGCATTCCTGAAAAGCTCAGATAGGGGACCCGTGCGTCATCCTGAACCCTGGCATCCTCAAGCTTTAGAACCCTAAATACAAGAAAAAAACTAAACCCTATAAACTATGAGACAATCAAGGAAAAACCCCTAAACGCTAAACACCTAAACCCTAAAACCCTAATTCCTAAACCCTAAAACGTGAAACCTTTGAAGTGAAGTTGGGCGAAACAAGGTATTTGGGAGAATTGTTGTTCCCCAATTTTCTCGATGGGTTCAACTACTACAATATACTACAATAGTTTGCCCAATCCACAAGATTGGTTGATGATATTCCAAGCAAAACATCAATCCCTGTGTCTATTCACGATTTAGGCGGGTTAAATCCCAGTTTTTGCTGGTTAAATCACCATGTTGGCTGATTACAATTAATCAATTATTTTTTTTGGACAAAACAGCATGTGTTCTGATTGAATCTCAATGTTCTTTGAAATTACCAATTTCTGTTGGGTTTCACTCCCTGAAATCCCCCATCTATTTTCATCTAAATTTTCCTCGTGTTTTTTTCCGAAAACTTGGTCGATTCATCGTCCCCTGCCTCAATGGATTGGTTTAGGGGAAATTTACACCGGAAAACCCCATATTCCATGGTAAAAACCCATGGGTTTCCGGTTAAATTTTTCCCAACAAAACCAATCCAATGACTGCAGGAAGATGATGGAGATGACCTTCAAAAAGCTGGACGCACAAGCCGTGGAGATCACCGTTTGCATCGCGCCGCTGGGTTTGTCGTTGGGTGAGGGGATCATCCGAGGGATTTTTTGTGTTGGAGGTGTCCTCAAAACCATGGCTTTTCAATGCGAAACCTAAAAACCATGGTTTTGAAAAAATGAAAATGGTGATTTGTCTGAAAATGATGGTTTAACCATGTTTAACCGTTTAACCCCCAAATACTCATTTGAATGACGATGATAAACCATGGGATCATTTGAGGTACCCCCATGATCGGAGGGAGCGGTGAAGAGAGCCAGGGATGTCCATATTCCCTATTCAATGGGGAGCCAAGGAGCTACTAAGAGTGTCCCAACCATGTGATAGGTATACCGGTATACCGGTATACCTTTCTAAAGTAATACCAGATGGTGATCGGGATGCTAAAAGATACAAAAACATGTGTAACCCGATAGAAAAGGTTGTATTTATTTATCGTTTAAAACATGAGGGACTAATCAAACATGAGGGATTATGCGACCTGTCTAAATGTATCCTTTAATCACTTAATCGAACTTTTTGGGATTACTGATAGCCCCGTCAAGTTGACCTTTGAAATTGGGAATAGATTCATCAAAGATGGGGTACAATGGAGTATGGGATAATCTAGTGAGATGGTATACCCTTTACATAGATGGTAATATAACTAGATGTGACAACCACGGAGTCGGAGTCAGAGTTGCTCACACGCAGTTCGACATTCGTGGGGCACAGCAGGAGCGTTGGACGCTCTGAGAGCAGGATGCACAGAAGCGAGGGCGAGGCTTTGTTTGTGGCGCAAGTCGACCAGCAGCCAATTGCCAATAGACCGAGGCTCTTGGCTGATTTGTCAAGAAGTGAGCCTGGAGCCGGCACCACCCTACAGCGTCTGTGCCCAACATACCCAAACTCAACCGAGCAACAAATCAGCAGGTGGCTGGATCCGAGGTGGATCGATTGCTATATGGCAGGCAGTGAAGACAACGACAACTATGTGGAGCGACGCATCATATCCTACGCGAATTCTGAGGACAAGACATATTCAAAGAGGCACTGGAAGACTCATCTTCCAGAGCATCATGAGTTTTCCAGCTGTGGAACCTGCCCTAAGCTACACAGCCCCCGAACCTGGTTGGTTGTCAAATCACCATTCTCGCTGGAACATGTACCTGCAGAAGATTGCAATATCCTGGGGATTCCTGGGGTCTAGTCTAAGAAGGTTAGGTTTGCGCTTGACTTATGTCCGTGGGTCAAGACCGAACGTCACGCGTATTCGATGTAACAGCTTGGATATGTAATTCGCCTGTGGCCATGGCTATCCATGGCTCAATTTTGGGTCCATTTGACCCTTATTTCAGGTGGCCCATGTTCCCATCCCAAGATGGGTGATGATCTTGTGAATCTTGGGTGCAGCAACATACCATGCGGTGAACTGGATCTCGTAACTCAATTGTTTGATTTGGCTTTCAAAACTCCAACAGAACGTTCAATTGTTCAATTGTATCCATATTCCATCATATTCCATCATATTCCATCTAATATTCCCAGCCCACGGTCGCTCATGTTGTGTTTTCCCTTAGGCAAGGCGGCAACAAGAACGTGATCAAGACAATGACCTTGGATCATGCCAAGCTGCACCTCGGTGGCTGTGCGCCCACTGATTGCTGCTAAAGTGTACCCATCGGTGTTGATATCCTAAGTGCAGTAGACTCCTAGTGCGATTGGTCTTGGTGTTCAAACCATACCCAGACAGCAGTTGTTTGCAACGGTTGCAGCTTTCATTGTGATTGGGATGCATAGATCATTAAATCTTACAATTTATTTACATTTATTGATTTGGTACAGTAGCCACCACATAAGTTCGCTGTACGTTCACCAACCATAGATTGATTCCTTTTCCGCATGTGTTTAGGCAAAGTGCTTGGGAATGATGGGTTGTGTATGGTTATGTAATTACAGTACAGTTATATAATTGTTGGAGATTTTAGATATGTTTAGCTAATCATACTTAAGCGATAATTAAGCGATATTTTGCATGATTCATGCGTCCTCATGTTCTGGCTTTACGAAGGCTCGGTGGGTTGTCTACACTGGTACGTACCCCAATGCCACCATTGTCCCAACGTTTGAGGCTTGAAATCCACACGTGCTGAAAATGGTTCAATGATGTTAAAATTGTTAAATGTTCATTCTTGACTGTTCAAACCCAAGTGTTTTTTGGATGTAACCCAACGTCGAAACCCCCCCTGCTTCGATTTGAGATGCCAATTCTGGTTGAGACTCTGAAGACTAAAAACCTGACTGGGAAACCTGACTTTTGTATGGGTATTTGTCAATACCTATAGATGCATTTTTAGTGGGATGAACATCCATTTGCCAGCTATTTTGGGGTTCACTAGGTACCAGGGTTTTGACCCATCCCCGTATGTTGTAAAGCGATGTAAAGCGATAAACCACAGTCGTTATCCCCTGGGATGTTGTTGTTTTCTCCGAGGAATCAGCTCCGAGCCGCTCAGAGTGATGTTAGGGAACTCAGAATGCGGCCGTTGACCGGGAAGAACTGGTTGGGTAGGCCAACTCGGGGATTTCAGAAGCAAAACTACGGAAAACAATGGGGTTCAACATGGTCCAGCAAAAGTAAAGCGTTGTTATCAGCAAGAAAGGAATGAAAGTGGTAGCTGTAAGTTAACCACATTTAACCACTAAAGAAGATAAGAGATGTTAACCAATGAAAATAGGAGGTATTAGGAGATACAATATGATACAATCACATTGAACAAACTGGTTTGTTTGCTCGGTGCAGTAATTTTTTTTCGGGGGAATTTAGATGTTTCAAACAGTTTCAAACATGGGATGATCCCCAATGGCTCATTGAGATGGGTGGCTCAACCACCAATCAGTGAAAAGGGAAACCAGCCCAGTGGCTACCCTCTGGTAATTTAACAGTTTGCTATTGAAAATATCTCATTTATAATTGATTTACCTATTCAAAATGGTGATTTTCTATAGCTATGTTAGTTTACCAGTGGGTATATGATGCTACAGGAATCTAATGTCCAAAACGTGAAGGATTGCCCAAGTTTTTGTCAGGTCCCAATGGGATGAATTTTGTTAAACGAAACCCGGCAGCCTGGAAATTCCCCGTCTAAGCCCTTTGTTGTACAAAAAAAAAGTGAAAAAAAACCGTCGATCCCATATAATCCAACTCCACCATCCCCATCCAAAGCCCATTTTTCTCATCCATGTGGTTGTTCATCAGCAAATTCCATGGATCGGATCTTCCTTCCGCAATGGGAACCAGGAGATTGCGGAGTTTGGGCAACCAGGGGAGCCACCCTTCATGACATGCAACGCCTCCAACTTCGTGAGCCCCTTGGACGACGCATTTTTGGACCTATCTATGGTCTGTATATGGTTTCAAACATCTGTGATGTGTTAGAGCTACTTGGGATGATGATTATCCAGATTGAATCAAATTGAGTACTATACACAATATGTATTTGTATACATATATCTACGTATATATATATATGCATAACTTATGCATATAAGTGTTCCTATACCTGCATACATATACATGCTGATGTGACAAGCCCAATGCCATAAATCGTTTTTTGGGGGATGGCTTTTGAATACCCTCCAACTAGTGAAAATGGCGTATGGTTTATGATTGGCAAGAAGTGGTACACGGAAAATACGACACAGTTGTGGTGGATGCAGATGCGGAAAGGGGATAAATTATCATAAACCAAATTCTGTGTTAGCTAGTTTGACTGTGAGTGTTTGGCATTTGCCGCTTCCCAGCCAACGGATCATTGATTTGAAAGTTTGAGTTGGATCAGGGAGGGCATGGATCTCGTTTGGTTAGCTGGATCGTTTTAAGCCAATTGACCTTGTCGCTGCCGCCAAGGCCTCTTGACAAAGATCGAGAAGGGCAAAGCCTAGCGAAGGTCTCCGCAATTCGTGGATTTCACCCTCTTACTCCCATCTAGAACCTAGAATGATCTGCAGGTGAATATACATGCAGAAAAGAAGATATTATGAACGAAGTCTATAGTTATTTTTTCAGCAAACTATGTAGAATTTATGTAAAATTATACATAGTACTAGTACTCAATTACGTAACTATGTATGATATATTACGTTAGATGTGTAGACTAAAATTTCAAGTGTCGCGCACAAAACAATGGTGATTCAATGACATATTTTGTTAGAATAGTGTTTAATATTATTGTTAGGGAGGAGAACCCGGGGGGAAGGGAAATTTTTGGAAGGTACAGTGCTGGTGTTCAAATTGGTGCTCAAAGCAGAGCGGAGTAGTGGACGGGTTGCCATTCTTAGATGAACTTCCAATCCGGCACCTCTCACAAGGTTCCTGCATGGACCAATCATGAAAGTATTCAGTGAATTGGATTTCGTAATTTTTAGGAAATTCAATTGATTTCATCGTTTTGTGGCCTACTTACTCTTCGCAGCTTCTCAGCTAATCTCAGCTCTTCTAAACTCTTCTCAACTCATCTCAGCTCTTTACCTCGTCGCAAATGGTCGCAATTATTCGCAATTTATCTCGATTCTTCTTATATATTTTTATATTCTTCTCAATCCCTCTCAATTTTTGTCAAGTCATCTCAATTCTTCCAATATATTCTAAATTCATTTCAATTTAATTATTAAAATATCTCAATATAAATATATAATCCATCATATTTATTGAAATTAATTTCTATAATATATATATATATATTGAAAATATATTAAATTAGAATTTATTTCTCTATATAAATGCATATAAATAATATATTAATAATAATAATTATTTATTATATAATTATAAATAAATATATTAATATATATTAATATTAATTTATTAATTAATATAATTTATTATTATTTTGATAAATTATAATTAATATTTTTTTAAATATTTAATAAAAAAATATATTAATAAAATATAATATAAATATATATGGATATAAATTAAAATATAAAGCCCCGATATATTTTGAATCCATAGGTCGATTTATACCCCCGATTTATACCAAAATACTATATATACCCGAATTTTGATATAACCCTATATAAATAATTATTGATTTAATAAAAATTATATATATATATGAAAATTAATTTATATTTTTTATAAAATAAAAGGAATTGTATTTTTTATAATTTTATTATTTTGTAGTAATTTGAAAAAAAATAATAATTTTATTATATTTATTTTGAAAATATAATTAATTATAAATATTAAAATAAACCATTTTATAAAAATAAAAAAAATATTTTTTAGAAATTTAAAGAAATAATTTATAGAAAAATATTAATATATTAATAATAATAAAATATAAAAATATTTATGTTACAAAGGATAACCCTGGAAAAAAAATATTGGCGCGGGTTTTATTTTTTTATTTTACCGATTCCGGACGGTAGGGTTTTTTTTTTCCCTTCTGAAAAGGTTTTTTCTCTGTGTTTGGTCCGGTTATGTAATATACCGATCTTATCTGGTAATGGCTAGATGTCGATTGGTTGGATAATTTAATGTAATATATAATTACAATATATTATTTATATATATATATAAAATAATTAATATTAATTTCTTGATAAAATATATATTTTACAAAATAATTTTGATATTTTTATATTTATTATAAATTTATAAATATATTGATGTTATTGATTTTAATAAAATTATTAAATTATTTATGGATTAAAATAAATTATATATACCATTATAAAATTATAATTTGGGAATCTATTTTTTTTTTCGAGATATTATAATGTCTTGCTCGGATCTTGCAACACCTATAACATTAAAAGTAGTAGTCGGGCTGTATCTTAGACTATTTTATAAAATCATAGGAAAGGAATGCCTCCAGGTACTCGGGGAGGGGCTTATCCCTCTCCCTTAGATATGCAAACCCACTTACTGATTTGAAGACCGCTCGTGCAATGGCCGTGTTGAACTTGGCGGGGTAGATCTTAGCGACAGCCAGCGGTATTGAACATTCCTTTATTGTCCTTGCCTATAAGAATGCGGTATACTCCTGGGTTATGGTTATATCTACCTCCATTTCCAAGGTTAAGAATTTCCTTTCTCAAGCCCTGTATACGGATGAATAGCAACGTAGTCGGCTTTCTCGCTTCACACCCCATCAGGCACTGATCGAATATCACCAGCTGCGTGCAGTGGAGGCGCTTGAGCCATCGTGCCATTTTGCTACTCCATATTGGGCTCGATCTTTTCGTGGTAATCCATATGGGAAAGGCAGGATATTCCAAAAAGGCCATGTCTCCGATTCGTGCAACCGCCATAACCATTATAAATATACCATATTATAGGATGGAAATAATATATTATAATTATTTTCTAGAATAAAAGGCTAGACAACTATAAAATGGTCCATTGCGACCCCACCCAGGAAATAATAATGGGAATAAATAAATATATATTGCAAATTATTTTATTTCGTATGATTTTTATTATGGTATTATCGATTTTTTATTGATAAATTTTCTGATATTTTATCTGACATATTTTCTGACATATCTTCTGACATCCTATCTGGTATTCTATCTGTCAAATCTTCTGGCATTCTATCTGACAATCATTCTGGCACTTTATCTGGCATACGGCATACCATCTGGCATTCTATCTGATATATTTTCTGACATTCTATCTGGCATATTTTCTGGCATTTTATCTGGCATATCTTTTGGTATTCTATTTGATATGCTATTTGGTGTTTTATTTGGTATTTTCTGGCATTTTATTTGACCGTTGAGGTCTAGTGGTGTTTACTGAGCTCAGAAGGTCCCAGGTTGAGATCCAGTGGTGTTCACTGAGATCGGCGGATTCCAGGTTAAGGTCCAGCGGTGCTCATTGAGCTCGGAAGGTCCCAGGTTGAGGTCCAGCAGTGCTTATTGAGTTCGGAAGGTCCCAGGTTGAGATCCAGCGGTGTTTACTGAGCTCGGAAAATCCCAGGTTGAGGTCCAGCGGTACCCACTGCGCTCAGACCCTTGCAGTTGAGGTCCAGTAGTCCACTGCGTGCGGAAGTTGGCAAAGAGCTTGGCGAAGAATTGGCAAGGCGGAAATAGACATGGAAATGAAGGCAGAGTGGGTGGAGGAAAAGGAGGAGGAAGAGAAGGAAAAGGAGGAGGAGGAAGAGAAGGAGAAAAATAATTCTGATAAAATCTAATAATTTTTCCCTGACAGATGGGGAAAATATATATATATATTAAATTAGATATATTAAATTATTAATTCCGAATTTATAATAAAATATTAATAAAATCAAATAATAATATAATTTATGGTTTAATTATATTTTATTTTTCTTTAGAAAATTTCATTTTATAAATTTCCATATATAAAATATTTATATAAAAATAAATTTTATTAATTCTTGATCATTAATTAATATTTATTTGTTATCCAGCGCCACCGATCATCACCAACTACCGTTAGCCGCCATCCCACTACCAGCCACCGACCACTGACCAGCTAGAAAAAAAATAATATATATCTGGATTTCAACTAGTTTTCCTCCAATATAATTATATATTATTATAATCGATATTCTTTTCTCGTAATGCCGACCACCACCAGCCACCGCCGATTACAAACCATTGACCGCTAAAGCCAACAACCGACCAACGGATATCGATCATATATTGGTGAAGAAACCTCTAAACTAGCAAATAAAAAAAATAATTTCTTTCTAATATTTTTTACATTTTTATATAGATATTATCAAATCTCAATTACGAATTATAATTATTAATCAAACATCAAATATCAATATAGAAATTATTAATTATATATTAATTCAAAAAATATTTCAATAAAAAAACATCCTCAAATAGTGTAGGGAGAATATAAAGATAATATATCATAATATTAATGATAATAGTGATATTGATGATGATAATTCGATGATGATAATTCGATGAAGATAATGATGATAATTCGATCATGGTAATTCGATGATAATAATTCGATGATGATAATTCGATAATAATAATTCGATGATAATAATTCGATAATGATGATGATGATGGTAATAATAATAATAATGATATTTATGATGACGGTGAAGATAATAATAATATAATGATGATAATGGTAATGATAATAATAATAATGATTAAAAATGATGGAAATAATAATAATTATGATAATAATAATAATATCAATAATAATGATGATAATAATAGCAAAGATAATGATAATAATAAGGATGATAATTAAAAAAATATATATAATATAGAAAAATATAGAAGATAAAATGTTAAATAAAAAGGTAAAAAATAATAATAAGGAGAAAAAGAAAATTGATATTAAGGATATAAAAAAAATAATAATATTACGGAAAATAAGGTAAAGAATAATAATATTATAAAGAATAAGATAAAAATTAATAATATTAAAAATAATAAAATTTCAAAAAAAAATAATTATTACCCAAATCGGATCCAATTTTTACGCAAATTTATGCAATCGAAATATATTATAATATGTTTAAAATATTCCTTTATATCTAAAAATTTCCCAAATTAAGGCCAAAATGCAGATATATATCTTACGGAATTAGTATAATTAAATATATTTATTAAATAATATTATATAATTATAATATTCATCTTATATTTTATATTTTAAATTAATCTATTATATAATAAAATATAAATCATAAAATATAATCTTTTATTTTATAAATTACTAACACCGTACTTAAGTCACATCAGGCGGGAAAAGTCACATCATCCCCATGGTACGCCGGCGATACGGAGAAGGTACATCAGGTAATGGAAAATCACATCAGGGAAGAAAAATCACCATGATATAACCTGTTTTATCCATATTTGGAGATGTAATTAAGAGTAACCAAAATATTACCCACAACGATAATTTTGAAGGGCACAAATTAGTACAAACAAATTCTCGGCAGCTAATCCTATTGGATTTGAATATATTATCAAAGGAAATTTAGAAGTCAAATTTCCGTCAATGCGGACAAATAAAATGCAGAGCAGGGAAGAGGCAGAGAGAAGAGAAAGATTAGAAGAAAGAAGAGTAAGAAGAAAGAAGATGTAAATGCGCGAAACGGTAGGAAAATCGCGGTTCATTGCGTTTTTCCAATAATTTGGGGCTCCGGAGGAGCGAAAAATAGGCTCACTAAAGTGGCGGGTGCGGAGCCAGCTGGCCAGAGGAAAGATGAAAAATTATACGCCGTTATAGCGCGAAACAAATTTCCAAGTCAAAATACACAAAATACCCCATTATCGGACCACTTTTGGAAGTTAAAATCTCGAAAAAATGCACGCCGTTATAGCGCAAAATATATTTCCAAATCAAATTATATAAAACACACCATTTTCGAATCACTTTTAGAAATTAAAATGTCGAAAAAATACACGTCATTATGGTGTAAAATATATTTCGAAGTAAAAATATACAAAATAAACCATTCTCGGATTATTTTAAGAAATTAAAATGTCCAAAAAGTATACGACATTGTAATGCAAAATTCATTTCCAAATCAAAATGTATAAAATCCACCAGCTCCGGACCATTTTTAAAAGTTAAAATATCAAAAAAATATATATTATTATAGTACGAACTACTACACTCCAATATACTTCACTACACTAAATCCCACTACACTATACTACATTACACTACACTACACTCCACTACATAACACTACACTACACTACCTTCCACTACACTTCACTACATTACACCACACTACACTCCAATACACTACAACTACAACTACACAACTACACTCCACTACAATACACTCCACTACACTAAATTACA
>Ga0126342_10005414_pt1 | contig 22250 bp, 20 predicted proteins | sample Cyp1metagenome_FD_92528 | JGI IMG/M metagenome (GOLD analysis project Ga0126342, IMG submission 92528) | Coral microbial communities from Lord Howe Island, Old Settlement Bay, Australia - Cyphastrea 1 metagenome | ecosystem: Host-associated > Invertebrates > Cnidaria > Coral ...
ATATTGTATATATATACATGTTTCCAATGTTGTAAAAAATATTTGATATGTATTTATATAATATATATATATACATTATTATGATCATATATATATATCTTATTTATCTTTAATTATATTTTATTATATTATAATATATTTATGTTATTTTATTATTTTATTGTGTTATATTATATTTTATGAAATTGTATTATATTATTTCATATTCATATAAATTGTATTCTTTGTTCACCGTGGTAACTGCCATCAGGAGCGTGAGTTCGCGTTGGTCCGCACGGACTGGGAAGATGCCCAGTTGAAGAGCACGTCCAGCGGGTGCGCCGAGGAAAACTGGGGGATTTCACCGGAAATTCGGTGGGTTTACCCTCTGGTAATCATACAAAAAGCTATTGAAAATGACCATTTATAGTTAATTTACCCATAAAAAATGGAGATGTTCCATTGTGATGTTAGTTTATGGAAAATCACCATCTTTAATAGGTAAATCAACTATTTCTATGGGCCATTTTCAATAGCTATGTAAGTCATTACCAGAGGGTAACGGTTGAGCCAGCAAAATTGCTGATGGAATCAGCCATATTATGAAATATTATGAAACTAAACCAGGAAAACTGGGGATTTTTTAGCCAGAACTGGGGAGAAACCATGAAAATACTATGGGGATAGCGATAACAGGATGCACTGGGTGTTTCCTTGCCAAGCACAAGGCCTTGATTGACAGATTTGCGTTATGAGAAGTAGTCAGTTGAATACTGTTGACCAGGCGAAACCAATCAATAAACATCCTATCAGTGCATTTTGTGAAGCATGTTCATCCATGTTTAACCACATCTGTCATGAATTCGCACAGGTACAAGCGCTTGTATCCTTCTCCTGAGAAGGAAAAAGAATACTGGCAGGCCTGGTAGCAAATGATGGCCTTTACAGCCTTTGATGGTCTTGATGGGCCTAGCCTCATGACGACCTTTCACGTTGCGACATCACTGCAATGATGGGAATTGGATCCCACTTTTCAGGTTGGTGAATCATTGTAATCTATCCAAACTGTACCTCCCTTGGATTTAGTGACTTTGAGTTAGGAACCCATTGCAACTGGTAGGGGTCCATGACTTCTTGTGAGACTTCAATGCTGTCTTGTTTTGTGAGCGACAGATTTTTTTCGGAGGGTGAGAGATGTGTTGCGAGTGGTTGATATTTCAATGCAGATTATGAGCTGAAAGCGAGTGACCCTCTATCTACAACACAACTATGACTATGGTTGATTCTGTTCACTATTCTGTTCATGTGTCAATGAATGGTCAATTATGTGTTTCCTATTTTATCCATTATGACCTGGGAGTGAGAGGGCTCTTGGCCCCTTCCTATGGGAAGGCAAACCCAATGAATTGTCCAAGCCAAACACCACGACCGACCACGTTAACGTGGTTTGCTCCGGGACTTTCGGCGAAAGAAAAAAAATTAAACCTGACATAAACCTGACATTAGTTTCTTCAGGAAAAGACTCAGTTTTTATCAGTTTCTCAGTTATTTTTCGTGAGTTTCTCAGTTTCTGAGTTTTTATCATCAGTTTTTGAGTTTGTCATCACTTGTTTATCAGTTATTTTTTTGTCAGTTATTTTTTGTCAGTTTCTGAGTTTTTTTATCAGTTTCTGAGTTATTTTTCAGGTCCATGATGCAGCCATCAACATTTGGGAGATGATGATGGGTGGCACCTTCCGCCGGGCGGTGCGGGACGCAACAAGCGCTGGGTTGGCGATCCTCGAAGTTGGTCGAGGTCTTTTGGTTGGGGAAAATCCATGGTTTAATCGAATTTAATGGATTTGAATGGATTTTTAATTGATTTTAATGGATGTTTAATGGATGTTAATGGATTTTAATGGATTTTAATGGATGTTTAATGGATGTTAATGGATTTTAATGGATGTTTAATGGACGTTAATGGATTTTAATGGATGTTTAATGGATTGTTAATGGAGTTTTAATGGATTTCAATGGATTTTATTTGTTTTCCATTTGGTGGAAACATTGATTTTAAGGATATCCAATTTTATTTGACAATTTAATGGACAAAACTAAATGGAGTATTGTTGTCCAAAACAAATTGTTGGATACACATCTTTTAGTATCATTCTAGATGCACAAAATTCGACATGTTTTGTTATTGTTTCTGTACCAGCCGTAGATGTAGATTATGTCGAAATGATTCTGATTATACCACGATGGTTGGAAATATGGTTTCAATCATATCGGCCGCTGTAATCATTAGTGTCCCCAGGTACTATCCAGCTGTGGACAAGTTGGAGTATCCCAAGAATTGAGGATTTGGACACCTGTATCAATCCTGCACAATATAGATGTATATGTAGTATCATGGAATGTCAATCCCGGAGTAATTCAACCTGGCTCGTTAATGTAGATACCCCCTAAATAGTACCCTACCCACCAACCCCAAATTAAACACCCCCTTAGGCCCTTGCTTTATTAATCCCGGGTTGACATCATTTATATAGATATATAGATACAGAAGATATATTGTTATGATATGCATGTTTGCTAAATGAATTGTGTCTTTGATGTCCATGCCAGACGTTTTAATATGGCAATCAGCTCGCCCCGACTCTACCTGGGTTCCCCTGGTATCAGTTAGAACCCAGAGGACTCACGGTTTACGGAATTCCACCTGCTCAGTTTAGATCCCTTCACCGAGAAAGGTCAGAGTTTCCACAGCTGATTGATGGCCCCGTGTTCTCCTGTCATATTCCATTTTTGCATACCATATTCTTGGTAACTATGACTAGTATATAGGCAATGGTAAAAATGACTATCTAATTGATCATTATAGGTATAGAATTGCCAATCGGATGATAAGTTTCCAGTATCGGATAATATTGGATATTATCACCATGTCCAATTAGTCTGAGCCAATCAAAATAGGTATACTATCACCAATGTTCCATATGTTTCCATGTCATTACATATGTTGTCCCGATTTTTATCACCAACATCCTTTTGGCAAGTTTGATCCATTCCCTTAGATATTTAGCATCGTGGGGAATAATGGTAATCTATACATTATACATACTCAGTAGATGTTAAACTTTTAGTTTGGGTGCTGAGAACTAACCAATTTTGTTGATAATTATAACATATTATAACCATCAGTGTTCCATAGTGTTCTAATTCCATCACGAATCGTCCATGTTTGATTTATTACATCTATCACCAAAGTCCTCACAAGTTCCTCATGTTATCATCAACATTCCCATGGTTTTTCCCATGCTACTCTGGATGGAAGAAATCCTGCACCAATTGGTAGATCGTTCATCCCCTTATAATCCCATGATTTACAGTGTTTCATAGGAATCCCAATATGTAGTTACCACCGGGTGCAGAATTTCTTCCATCCACAGTATCATGGTGTGTACTGTGTATATTATATATACTGTATAGTTATATTATATATACTTTACATATATATATATATATATTTATTTATTTATTTATACTATATATATATATATACATACTATATATATATACACACATATCCTATGGTTTTCCAAGGTTACCATTAGTTTCCCCATCTAAGACCGAACGACCCATTGCGTCGCCCAGGTGAGGCTCTGCGAGCCGGGCGACCGACCAACGGAAGAGTCCAAGGGCATGGCACTGGGGCCCAGCCCAGTGCGATGCGGGGCGTATGAATTGAGCCATTAAAAATACCCTGGTTAATTGATTGCTATAGGGGATTATACTACCTGGTTTACTGGGGATGATGATAACCCATAGTAGGGAAACCATGGGAAACCTATCAACCAAGTAGTATAATCAGATGGGATAGGGGTATTTTGTATGGCTCAATTGAAGACGGGGAATTAAGAAAAACTGTGGGGAATCTATCTGGATTTTGAAATCTCTTGGATTGTTTTGTGGATAGAAATAGATAGAAATAGATGGGGAACTAAGCTGATTTATTTTTGAGATTCAAGATGATTCACTGTTTTATTGGGGACTTTGGACCTGCCGTAGTGGAGACAATTTCGCTGCTTTAGCGGAGATTGAACGGGGATTAAATCGTTGAACATAATGATGTCACCTGTTTTTATGAAGACGTAGCCACCAGCAAATGCGTGGTAGAATATGTGACCTGGTATGGGATGTTTTTTCGTGTGAAACATTTACCATCCATGATTTAAAGGCTTTAAGCATCATGGTATAAAGGTGTTTGACAACACAACATGTGATATAGTTAACATAGTTGATAAATGATGGTTAGTTTGTGGTTGATTAGTTATTACACCCGTATCCAACCCAATGTATGGGGAATATTAAAAATCAGACCCCCAATTTGTGGTTTTGCGGCGTTAACAGTTATTAGTGGAATGTTATGGATAGATATCATTGATGGTACGGTGTCAAAAGTATGGAATGGAAATCCAGTGATGAATCGATACCTTAGTGTGCTACTTGTGTGCTGGGGGTGGTTGTTGGTCTTACATGGTTTTACATTGGTTCCACACTGCTATGGTGTGGATTTGGAGAGGCCAGGAATTGACGGAAGGTACTGAAGCCATCAACTAATACTTACTGCGTGGGACAAAACCTCCAACTGTTGCTGTGGCTGAGCCTCCAGTTTCCATGGTAGAGAGGGCAAGATTAAAGACTGAGAGAAACCTGGACGTTGATGATATATACTAATTAAACTGTCTTGGATGAACACGCCAAAGATTTATGATTAGCGTCATGGTCACACCCTGCCCTTCACCTTTTGTGACTCTGGAGATGCAAGTGGCAAGACATGGGATAGATCCGGCCATTGAATATCAACCAGCACAAATTCCGCGATTCAGCCGGCAGAAGTAGGGACACAAGCAAAGCAGAAATAGGAACACAGGCACTATTCATCGGGTTTTAATCTTTATAGGACAATGAGCAACTGATTAGACCGTCTCAAGATGTGTGTTTTCCACCCAAAGGTAGCATGACGCCAATCACCCTTGCAAGATCCCTACAAGCCCTATGCCGATGCCCCTTGAGACCCGGTCATGATAATTAAAGTACACCCCAGGAAAATTTGTGCTGCAACGAAAAGCCCGTCCAACCACCACAGCACACCTCTTCAAACAAAAACCGATCAGCTTTTATTTACCCCAGTGATACTACTAGTAACTAGTAATTAGTGGATATTTTACTACTGTAGTTCATTTGGGCGTCAAGAAACCTACCTCACACCACCTCCAAAAATTAATGTCCAAGTAAAAACCAGTAAATCCCCATCAAACCCTAGCTTTTTTTCTATCACCAAGTAAAAACCATTTGGGTTTGTCTGAAAATAGGGTACTGTAGCCAAAAAAATCCTGTAGTTCATGATCATTTTCCCTATGATAATAGCCATATTTTTCATCATGTTTGGAACATTTCCATCGCCAAAACCCCACCATTCTCCAGCCATGGCCATGGCCTCGATCTCCGTGTCCCTCTGCGTTCTGCTGGTGCTGGGCGTGGCCGCGGCCGCCCTGCGCGCCTTGGCGCAGCTGGAGGTGGAGCTCATGGACCTGGCGCCCTCGGCGTCGCCGTTTTCGGCGCTGCTGCGGCTCTCTGCGGCGATGCTGTGGGGCTGGACGTTGTATTGTTCCTATAGCCACTAGGGCCCAAATTGGGGATCATTGAGCTAGGTGAGGCTAGGTGAGGCTAGGTGAGGCTAGGTGAGGCTAGGTGGATTTGTTTTCTTCAGATTTTTTTTTGGGTGGATGGCATTTGCGGAAGTTTTGCTGAGAGGAAACCTCCAGGATTGAAGTGGTTGAAATTGAACAGGTCTGAGATGGGGTATAAGGGCTTGTCATGATGATCCTTCTCCTGATGGTTGGGTAACAAAGTCGACAGATCCTGGGAGTCTACATGGTTTATTGATGTCTAATTCTTGGATGTTTGCCCTGTCATATCCCATCATCCCCAAGGAATGATATTTCAAGATATGTATCACTATACTGTCGGCATTGCTGTTTTCATTCTGTTTTTTTTCCCATTGGGATGTGAGGATGATCCATTCCTTCACCTGCTTGCGCCCCATTATTCGCCACTCAGGCGACACCACTGGCCTAGCGATTACGCACCGCGGACGGACGGTCCACGTGCGTCATCTGGGGCGCTTCATTACGTTCACACTTTGGTGTAACTGCGTTTTAGCTTTGTATCTTGGCCTCGATTTACCTATGGGTTTTGTCGATAGGCTACCCAGAGATCTCATGGCGAATTATGGTTGCCCCATTTTATGACAAACACGCACATATGTCCAGCACAGTTCTGCTACTCTAATGGATGGTTTGTTGGTGGCCGAAACGTATGCATTGTCATTCTTCATCCTGCCTGGCATCATCACGAATGATTCAAGCATGTTTCTGGGATGGGTAGTTCATTGTATCAATGGTTTCCGTCTTCGGTATTTTTCAGGATTATTGGATATTATTAATGGTATTATTGGATATTTTTAATGGAATATGTTTTCCCTTGGATATTTTCCATAGTCTCTTCTGGGACAATCTGGAAAAATGCTGCAACAAATGGTGAAATCGGAAGACACCCATTGATTCACCGGCTGCGCCGCTTGGTGGACGCAAGTTTCAGGTTGGTGAAATGTGATATTATGAATCATTATACTATACAGTAGTTATCCAGAAATATCCAGAATTATATATATATATATATCTAGATGATATCCCCATAGTCCATGATATCGCGATGATATCTCCATAGGGCTGGCTTTTTTTATCTCCAAATAGTTTGTGAATCTACCATAGACTTGACCCGTCATGTCCCGATTAGAGTAGCAGCCTCTGGGAATGACATCCTGAATTTGCGAGATGGAAAATCAGCATCCCTACAGATGGTGCTGTGACTTTAACCATCGATGTTGATCCATCCAGCCACTGGCAGTTTGTTGCTGAAACTCATTCTTTGGAGAACCATTGGAACTATTGAAATGGGCGAAGTGATGAATTTTCTTGTAGACCAGGATAGGTTATGACTAACAAACTGGCCTGGAATAATCATCCCAAAAAACAGTAAATCATCAAACTAGATGGACCATGGTTTCCATATAAATTGTGCACCCATTTATTGCTCAAGTCCCGATATGCGAGAAACAAACAATTTTCGTTTTGCAGAAATCCACATTGTGTTGTGTGCTAAATCACCATGTTATTGTGTTTCTCGATAGTAGCACAACAAGAATCATAATAATTCTTGGTTACATGCGTTTGTCGACGAAATTTTTGATTTGTGAAACTATCAAAACCCATAAGATACCATCTTCGGGGTGAACATCCATTAAATCAATATCTATATTTTCTTGTGTGCACTTCATGCATTTTGTTTAATTGTTCTTTTTTTTGTGTTCACCCCACATGTGCATATCCTGACTAAAATCAAATGTTGGTTGGTTAGTTTGAATGTAAAGTATCATTAAACTATAGATATTCCATGATATTCCCAATTTTTTAAGACCATCATTAACCATCATTAACCATCATTAACCATCATTAACCATCATTAACCATCTCTATAGGTGCACCATCATTAATCGTTGAGGTATTGGATCTCCAGCACGATCGCAGCCTTGATCTCCTTGGGAGGCCTGCAGGTGCCAGTGGTACCTCAGCGAAAACTTAAAACCCAACTTTAGGGGTTTTGTAAGGGTTTTCTATGGGTTTTATAAGGGTTATATAAGGGTTATATTAATGAGTTATACTGTTCAAGTTTTTCAAGATTGAAATTGGGGTTGTTTTTTATGGGTACCCCAACATGGATTGTTTCTTAATGGATCCGAAAATAAAATAGATGATTTGGAGGTGCCCCCATTTTAGGAAATCTCCAAATGGGTGTTTCACAGTTACCCCGAACTAAAGGGAGGTGTTTTCATGGGAAGATCCTTTAGAATTCCATTGCCACGGTCACGTTGGATTACCGGAGTGGATGTACGCTATATATATATATGATTATATAATCCTGATAAATCAATCGTTGAAGCACCAAAGACCCTACACATTTATGCATGTCTATATTCACGGTTGATGTTTTATAGAGGTTTGATAGGAGAAAAACATTATATAATAAAGAAGATAAGATCCTGATACAGTAAATGGTTGGATGGGGATCAAAGATGGAGAAAGGCAGTGGATAGGGGGGTATAGCCTAGCCGGCTGGTGTTATCAATGTTTCATAGTTCCCTTGAATTGAGATGATCGAACTGATTGCACTGGATATACTGGAGATAACAAAAATAAACAAATAAATGATTCAAGCAACAAAACATATTCAAAGAAAACTGACTAACAAAAATTGGGGTGTTAAGGGGGAAATAGACCGAGAAAATGGGAATCTAAGATAACCACCTTTTAAAAGGAGTTCACCGTCAGCATGGGCATTGAATAATCTAATCGTTGTTTTCGATCCGTGGAAGATCATTTCTGGTGGAAGATGCAAGCAATGAATGACCAGAATCAGTTTTCTATCACCAGTTGCAGATGTCGGGAAAATGTTGCCGCACAAGACTGGAAGATGCAGCCAATATTGTGCAGACATGTTGAATTTATCAACACAGTTAGACACAAAGCCTCCACTATACCAACAGTGCATTTATGCAAATGAGTCCATTTGGGTACGACCTCAGGAGTGGTTCGGTGCAAAAGGAGTGCCTCATACTGTACAGAATACCATTGTGATTCTCCACCTTTCATTGCCATAGGTCCCTAAATATACATACGTGTCAATTACAGGCATTTGGACAAGTTATAACGAGTTTGCTTCAACGTCAATGTAAATTGTGGTTAGTACAGACTGTAGGGGGAATCATCCCCAAGTGGCAGCAAGTTTCAGGTTGGTGAAATGTGAAAATTATGTTATATTTATCCAGACTTATACTACAATATACTACAATATACTACATATATATATACATAAATATCCATTATATCATATCGCTAGATATTCAAGTACCTCATTATATCCGGACTATATCCCAAGTTTTGAAGTAAAATCTTCCTAAAATCCACCACCGTCCCCCTATTGATATTAGATCTTACGACCTTTATCAACAAAAAACGAAGAATCAAAACATGTGTTTTGGAAAAAACACGAAACATCCACGGCATCATGGCATTTCTCCATAGTTTCCGGAAAAAAAAACAGCACGTCATCAATGGATTGGTTTAAGGGAAAACTTTAACCGGAAACCATGGTTTTTACCATGGAAAATATATGGGGTTTTCCGGTTAAAATTTTACCCTAAACCAATCCAGTATCCCTAAGGTGCTGCAACGCTGCAGCCTGCTGCTGTGGCAGATCTGCGGGCCCCTCTCCTGGTTGGTCTCCATGGTGGTGACCTTCGTTCTGCTGCCTGCGGCCTATGTCAACGAACCTGCCAAGGTGGTCGCGTGGTTACCAGCGCTGAAAAACCTGTGACTCCCTGTGTTGATGGGTTAAGATCATAAAAATGGGATCTATTATGGGCTATAATTTGATGAATGAAAATGAGTAAATCATTTGAAATAACTACTTTAATGTCTCTGTGTGTGTGTGAATTTTCTTTAGTGGGATTTAAGCAGTAAATATGGGTTAAAACAATTGATAAATGATGGTTAGTTGACGTAATGGCTCATGATGTTCATGACTAATTTAATTGGGTATATGTGTACGAAAATAGGAATTAGGAAGCTAGATGTATATAAGGATTCAGGAACTTCATAACATTGCATAATTATACTGTTAGGGGTTAAATATCTCTGTTGATGGGCTAAGAACTAGGGGAATCTAACTATCAGGAACATTGTGTGTTTTTTTTTGTGTTTTTGTGTTTTTAACATGGTTTAAACGTTTAAACACTAAACATGAGACTAATACTTTGATAAAACAAAGTTAGTTTATAGTTGGTTAAGAACTGGAGTATAAAAATAAAACATGTATGAACATTGTTTAACTACGAAACATGGGGTCAATACGTTGATAAATGAAAGCTAGTTGATGCATGTTGATGGTTGGTCCAGGGGTTGGCCATGTTTCATGAGAGGAATATGTACCCAACCAATGTATGGCCTGGGCTGCCAAGGACGTGATGTTGGGTTGGAGGCCGCAAGTTCTACACAATGGATGCTTGGGCCACTGATAGTCGGACGCTGATCTCCGCTGTGATTTACGGTTCTGCCATGTCGTGAGAGGTTTCCAATTACATGTGAGGATGGCAGGCAACCCTTCATTTTGAAACCCATCTATTCTTTGGGAAGCAACCTGAGGATATATTCTTTTCTGTGCTTTGGAATTGGTGATTTCCCGACCGCCAATGATTGCAGAGCTTTTTCCGCTGATGATCCTGTTTGGTCTCTGTTACATCACCTTCGCTTGGGCGCTCTACATGCGCTTAGGCAGGGCCAAAAACTGGATCGGGAGTTGGGTGAGAAACTGGACTGGTCTGCTGGTAATGTATGTGAAAGATTTGAAACTTGCGAGTTGAACATTCTCCTTGTACCAGGGAAAACGAATCTTTCCTGAGATTGAGTCCTAACATGTCCTAACGATTTCGTGCCGAATGGGGATGGTTTGAGATAAAGCATGCCAACCCTGCCAAACCTGTGGGTTTTTGGGTGGATATGAAGATATTAAATAAGATTACTGTATAACATCTTATGGAAATCATATACACATTAATCAGAATCAACCATACCCACAGTCATGCGATGTTCCATCCAGGAATCTATGTCTACTTTTTCCTGGATCCAACCTTTGCCTTTGCTCCTGTGGCCTATGTGTTGCTTTTGGCAGCCGCTCGTCCCCAATTCTGGGCTGCATGAATTTGGGCTCCAAGATGGGGTTTTGAACGGAACCACAAAATTGGTGATGTTTGGTACCAGACTAGACTCCTAGACCTTGAAATTTGAATCATTTTGAGCCATAGCCACATTCATTTTTGAAGTTTTTTTTTGAATTTAGGACAAGCGGAAAATGCTCGTGCTGGTGTTGCTGTCAGTGGAATCTTGCAGGCACCAGCCGACCCATTTTTTGCCAGACGGTAATCACAGACGGCTATGGATGGTATCCACAGGAGTCCCCCATTTCAATGGCCATTTCAGGATCCTAAAATGGAGGTACCTACCATATATAAGGCCTATATAAGGCCTATGTAAGGGGATATACCCCCAAAATATGTCCTTATATGGTACAGTACCTCCATTTTAGGATCCTGGAATTCCCATTGACCATTGGACACCAAGGCTACCACTGCTTTCTTTGCTCTCAGCACCTGGATGACAGGACTGAAAGATCCTGAAACTGCCGCACTGGTCCGATAAACAAGTGGTGAATGTGGATATGTTCACCGTGTTCAGGCGTTGAATACGCATGATATAAGATACTGTAACTATCCGCGTTGTTTGTTACAGCGTCATGGACATGGATAGTTATATGGTATGTCATAAAATGTCACTATGGCTAGTAAAGTATGCTACTATATACTTCGACACATTGACAGTAAACTAGGATGAAGCGGACTGTCTTTGTTTCGAGCCACTCCATTGGTATCCAGGTTTAAGATGGTTTCAGGACATGGCTGTGTCTGAAAATCGGTGGATTTCACCACCATTTTTCATGGTGTTGTTTGAAACATCTTGATTCAGAAAATGCTGATGACCAAGTGGATTTGGGGTATCCTATTTTCAGTCAAAAACCTTTGGATCATGATGTTCCTTCCATATTCTTTCGATTCCCATTTTGGTTATCCCATTGACACGTCAAGCCAGTGAAATTATTGGATTGGTGATGGTTAAACCACTTGGGTGTGTCTGAACATGGTTTATCCCCCAGTTTTTTGTTGGAGTATGGCCAATTGTCGGACGCATGCTATATATATTGTCATGTAGTAAAAGATTCAGTTCATCTAGATTTTCCATTTGGCAACCATGAACTATCTAAATATATCTAGATGAACTGGTAATTCTACGAAAATTATCTGCAGGAGTTTCAGTTGTACTATCCTTTTTTTATCTTGTTCAATCAGGACATTTGGCGACCACGAACTATCCCATTGCCAGCAGCTTGCTGGTCCTTCTGGCGGCCTTGTGTACCTGCACCTTTCGCAAGCGCCCCGAAAGTGCCACCAAGCCCAAGGCATGAGCTGATGATGGATATATAGTGTATGGAATTATACAATTATAAAATATATACATGTAATATATACATACTATATATTGTATAAGAACATTTGTATATTAATGTATATTATATATACATATATATATGTTTATTTATTTAGATATGTTGTCAAATATGGATTGCAGTCAGCAGTCAGATGGTCATTGATCTCAAGAATGAACATAGCCACTAGGACATGACCAGGCAAGATCGGCCATCACATCATCAGCTATGCCGAACCCCGGTCTGGCCTTTGGGTCCTCCGGTCCTCGGGTCTCGGGCGCAAAGAACAAAATGGTCTCGAAGCTGCTGTGCTTCCGGTCATCCCAGGATGTTGGCGGTTGGGTAAACTAATGGGGTCAAAACTGACATGATTGCTCCTAGACCTACACTCTTGTCGGCATAAGAGAGTCCATTCGAATATGATTCCAATCAGCTCCATCTTTCTTGAATGCACTCCATTGAGATCCGCTTTGTTCCCTTCCGATAGGGCCATTGCACTTGAACCCAATGAGATGCAAATTTACGGCCGACGGCAACCCCGGAACAGATGCAGAAGTGGATGAAATCCTCAAAAAGTGATAGGGTTGCAACTTCACCTGGCACTGCAACATCACCCTGATGATTCTCCCATCACATTCCCATGGAAAGTTAGGATGTTTCGTTGTCGTGTAAAATTACCAGAGGGTATTGGCTATAAAAAAAATATCATGCATGAAACACTACATTGGCCATGATTAAACGAGAAAACTATCCATCGTTAGCCAGTATTAACCATCAGAAAACCGCTACTCACAAAGATTCACCATTATCAACAGGTATAAATCATTATTCACCACCCTTAACCATTACTAAGCATAATTAACCATAAACCCTAATTAAGCATAGTTATCATTAATTATTTATCATGATCAATGATTGTTCACCACTATTAACGTCTATTAACCATTATTAACAATGATTGATCACAATTAACAGTGATTGATCATGAGTGAACTATTAACAATTATTAACCATTATTAACCATTATTTATTCATCGTGATTATCATTATTAACCATTGACATTGAGCATTGTCAACCATTAGTTAACCATTAATTGACCATGAATTAACCATAATTAACCATTATGAACCATTCACTGGAGGCTAATTTTCGTTTCAAGCCATGAAAACATATGAAAACCATACCCATAGGATCCATGTATGGAATATTTACCAACATTTGCCCTAAAAATCACCCAAATGTAGGTAAATATACCATACATGGATCCTATGGGATAGCGGTATGAACATGTAATAATCATCATTATGACTGTCGCCACGTTCCTCGCCACGTTTTTTTTCTCCAGGTGGATTCCAAGGTCGGCTCCTTCCGGGCCACCTCGGCGAAGCCAGGCGAGATTGCAAAAATGGGGTGGTTTTCAAGGGGATTTAACCATCAACCAATAGGGATGTTATACCCTCTGGTAATTTAACATAGCTATAGAAAATCACCATGTTCAATGGGAAATTCCACTATAAATAGTCATTTTCAATAGCTATGTTAGTTTACCAGAGGGTATGTGATTTTATGGGGATTTTCATGGGGATTTTCATGGGGATTTTAGAAGGATTAGTCTGATTTTTTTGGTGATTCTATGGTATTTTTGATGGGATTTCTTTATGGGATTTTTACCATTTTTACGGATTTGATTGTGGGATTTAGCCATCAACAATAATGAGTCTTCATGGGATTGATTTGGGATATAATATATATATATATATATATTATATATATATATATATTATATATATATTATATATATACCCTCTGGTAATTTAACATAGCTATTGAAAATGGTCCATTTATAGATGGTTTACCTATTAAAAATTGTGATTTTCCATGGCTATGTTGAATAACCAGAGGGTATATAATTTAATTGAAATCATGAACAACTTGAGATGATTTGGGTCTGGATGGAATGTTTCTTCGGAACTTTACCGTCTAAAATGGGAATGAAATGAAGATGTACGTTAGTAACGGGTATATCATGGGTAGATATCAATATGTAACAAATGATCTATTTTGGCTGGTACCCTCCCGTAATCATACGTATGGTGTTGGGCAGGCCGCCATTTTTTTGATTGCCAAAGGGTAATGAATGTGGAGGTGTTACCTCCCCAAATGACTGGTCAAAATCTTGCAAATGGAGTAGCTACATATGTTTTATTATGTTGTGTACCCTCTGGTATTTAACATAGCTATTGAAAATGGCCATTTAGTTCGTTGATTTACCCATTAAAAATTGTGATTTTCCATATTTTTTGTATCTTTACCAGAGGGTAACTAGTGTTTCAACATGTTTTGATACACGGACTCACGGGAAGAAAATACATCGACGGAATGCGCTAGGGATGGTTTGGAGGCCATCCTTCACTGATTTTCTTTGGTTTACCCCCAATCAGCAGTGTGTGAAATGATGGAAGTAAGTTGTACATATCTCAATAAAGTGAAGTACTCAGTTGCCATATACAGGATGATCCATGATGATCCAACATTTTCTACGCCAAGAGAGGACACAGATCTTCAGTTCCGGCGAGTCCGGTGTATTCAGAGGTCCCCAAATCATCTAACAAAATCATGCAGTGATCTTCAATGCCACTCTCAGTTGGTGGTTTCGAAGCAGGATGATCACCCTTGACTGGAGGTACTGTAGGGAATGGGTAAATGGCATTGTGTTTTTAAGAGTCATTATGCATCATTCCCCCATTCCTTACGTTTAGCACCGGATGAGCACCAGGAGATGCGGAGACCAAAGTCGAGGCTAAGCGAACAGCTGAGGAGATTCGAGAGGCAAGGTTGTGGGAAAAGTGGAGCTTGGCTTAAGGAAAACATCTCCAGTTTGGCTCCCCAAAACTCTGGTGCTCCAATCATGGTACATGATAGAAACAGACGTGGGGCGGCAGCTCCAGTGAACCAAGTAGATGAATTTTGCACCATACTTATGGGGCTTATATCCCAACTGTATGGAGCCTTTAAAACCCATAGTTATACCCGACTGGTGAATACCCCCAACTGCACGATACTGCACCCCAAAGTAGATTCAAACCAAGTCCATATTTGGAGGAAAAAAAATCGTGTCCTGTAGATTTTGCCTGAAACCAATCCATTCATATCATTCCATGTCCGCATCCACTGGGCAGGTGGTAGAGAGGCTAGCACAAGGCTGCAGCGCGCGGCCGCGGAAGACCCGTCCGCGGCGCGGCAAGGTCCGGTTTTTTTTTCTGCCGGCGAGGTGAATTTCCAGGTATTTCACCATAAAAAGTGGTGCTTCAAGCATCAAACACAGGGATTTATTTGATTGATTCTTTTTTGCTGCTGGATTTTGATGCCCCAAAAATGGGGTGTTGGCTTTGTTGGTTCTTAGTTCTAGCAGAACTTTGTTGGCTTTATTATAAAGAGCTTTATTGTACATATATATCATATATCTGTCACTAATGGGCTTTGTAAAACTTATAAGGGGGCCACCCCTTGTGGGAAGATGGATTACCAGATGGATTACCAGTGCCTGCCAACAGGTGATTCAACTTTGTTTGTCGCAGAAATGAGGACATCATGTAAACAAGGATCACTTGAATCACATGTAAAAATATTCATGGTTTTTGGGAAAATTGACTGGAGTGGTTCATAAAACTATAGGTATGTTTGCTGCCATAGATGGAGGAGATGGCCGAGAATTTACTCCAGGATACTCCAGGTATATCATAGAATCCATCCATGTGCGGCTGGGTGAAATATTCCTTGCTCTATCCCAATTTGTTCATTGGATACATCAAGAGTTCTTTTTCGGTAAATCATGTATCTTATATATATCCAATTATATACATATATATTATATAATATATTGTGTATATATATATACGTATATTATATATATACGATTGGGCCACGTTTTCCATAGCAAACTGTGAAATGACCGGAGGGTACAAGGATCATTTCGCAGACTTCAGGGACCAGTGCTCTTCAGTACTGGAGATCCTGATGGATGCTTGGTCTTTACTTCGCTACGTCGGCGGGGTCACCATATATAGTCATATATTCTAGTTCTATGGTGATGATATATGGTATTCTAGTCATATATTCTAGTTCTCTAGTTTGTGGTTTCGAAGAATTGGATCTTCAAGCCATTCGGAATGGGATGATGATCCCAGCTGACAAGTTGAGCAGATTGAACTCCGGCCTTGCCAGGAAGAGGAGAAGGAGGATAGCATTGGAGGCAGAGTCGGCTTGCCATTTCGGTGGTCGCTGAACAACTGGAGCCAAGGAACTAGGATCATCTGAGAAACCTTGGGGGAATACAGCGGAAGACGTGAAATGAACAGAAAGTAAACTGGTTGGTGGTTTCAAACATCTTTTATTTTCCATTGACTTTCATATTTTTGAAGATGGTTATTGCACCACCAACCAGTAAAGATTTGAATCTCATCAGTTTCAGGTTGATGGGCCCAGACCCCAGATAATCACCAAGCGACGTCGCCCTTTAACGATGGCTAGGAGGGGGTTCCCTGCGGCCAAAAATCACCGCAGTATTGAGGTGAGTGAATTATCACTATTGTTATCAAAATCATTTGCAGATATTATGATATTACTATTAGCTATAATAGTCAACCAGTATCATGACCAGTTATTACAAAAAAAATGTAATCATTCTCAGTATTATTACAATTATTCTTATGTAACCAGATTAGAATCTAAGCTCGCACTTGAAAAAAGGGCCATTTACAGATGCATGTTCATCCCTAACTTATCCAGTTCCCAGTTCCTATGTCTGATCATCCAGTCGCATCCAGGAAACATGGCAATGAGAGAGTCCATGTCCATTCAAAACGGGGGTTTCGTGGCCAACCTGGTCATGTAACCAGAGGGTATGAACACCTACTGTATTTGATGGTTTACCTATCAGAAGAAATAGATTTCCTGTTGCTAGGTTTGTTGCTGGCGGGAAAAAGAACCATAGCAAACTGGAAGAACCTTGGGGTGGATGGTCCATGGCTTACGTTCTTTGGTTCTTCTTCTTCTTCTTATTATTATTATTATTATTATCCGTATGTTTGTTTTTACATGTTTTTACTATATACCGATATACTATTATCATTAATAATTATGATCCATAAAACAAAATTCTACGAAAAAATACATGTTTTCGTTTGATGGGTTATCTCCATCTACTTCAGCAACAAACCATGCCGCCAGGTGCCACGGAAGAAATGCCAGCCGGAGAGAGGAGGAGAGCTGGGCGATCGGCCGTGGAATGGATTTCCGATTCGGCCAAGTCGGGTCGGAATGATGGGATTTTATGGGATTTATAATTTACCCTCTGGTAATTTAACATAGCTATGGAAAGATCCACCATTTTTAATGGGAAAATCCACTATTTCTATCACCATTTTCAATAGCTATGTTAAATTACCAGAGGGTAATGGGATTTATTTGGGGATTGATTGGGATGTCATGAAATATCATCAGGGATCTAAACATCAAGAGGGATTTCATGGTGCTTAATGGGGATTTTGTTCCGGGATTGAATGGGTATATAACCAACTGAGATGTGGGTTGATCCGAACATGGGGCTGTAAGTCGCCAAATTGGCTATTTCATAGGGAAAAGGATCATTCACTAGTGGATGGAACGGCCCTGGGGGTACCCTATTCTGAGACAAAGAGATTTGATTCTTCAGGTGTGTACTGTGTAATGTGGGCAAGCCCTGGGGATGGTGGATGGTTTATACCGGCCATAAAATGATCACGTGGGAATCGACTGTCATCTTTCATACGTTTTGAGATGAGGAAGGTGCCCTTGACTTGGCTCATTGCTTGGGTGGTCCAGCAGATAAGATAGAGAGATTTTTTTCAGAAACCTGTAAAAATAGATGTTGGATCAGTTGGAATCATATATCGATGATCTGAAATGATCTGAATAGGTCCAACTGATCCATAGAGTTTTAACTTTTAACCATAGTTTTACAACTGAATAGATGATCTGAGCCATGTTTCGTCCCAAATAGGTCGCCCTTGTTTTGCAAACTCCCTGTTTGGGACGGTGCAGGAGCAACCGCTACATGGACGTTCAGGCGTGTGACCTGCTGGACCTGGAGACTCTGTCATTCGAAATCAAACTAAGTTCCGAAAAATCATATTATGATATATTATAGTGTATAAGAATTATGATCAGTATAAATCATGATATTCCGTTATATATGATATTCAAGATCAGAAAGGATATCACAGTATATGTCCGATCTAAATTGAACAGTAGCATGCTACCTTCATTGGTTGCATATCCATTCCAATCCTCTACATCCACCATGGCTTCCAGGTAGGTGACATCATCCGGGTGCAGACCAACCTGGGTTGGGAGAGCGTCACTGTGAGGCGAGTTGGGTTTCAGCATGTCGGACTAAAAGCATGGCATGTTCCGTGGGATTACCCTCTGGTAAACTAACATAGCTATTGAAAATTTCCATTTATAGTGAGTTTTCCCATTAGACATGGTGATTTTCCATAGCTATGTTAAATTACCAGAGGGTACATGGGGGGGTTATCTTTCAACCATTGGTAAACAATTGGGACATCATGGGCACAGTACTTTGTAATTGATATTAATTGACCATCAAAGATTTATGAAACAATAGTAATTATTGACCATCACTAATTCCAAGAATGGGTAATTGACCAAAAATTGGGAAGGAGGGGAAAATTACCATTAAAAATTGGGAAGAACTGGTGATTAGCCATCGAAAATTGCGAAGAATGGGTAATGGAACGTCAAAATGTGGAAGAATTGGTGATCAGTCATGAATAATTGGAAATAATGGGAAATTGACCATCAAAACAAGGAAAGACTTGGTAATTAAGCATCAAAAATCGGGAAGAATGGTTAATGGACCATCAAAAACCATCGAAAATTGGGATAAATGGGTAAGAAACGGGCCCCACATCTCACGAGCAGCGGGCAGCTCCTGCCGTCTATCCCTTAAGGGAACCCCTCTCAGATGGTTTCCAATGGACACCGAAAGATTTGAACATTGCTAAGAGAAAGATGAGAACGTTTTAAGCTACCCTCTGGTTATTTAACATAGCCATGGTATAGATGCCCCATTTATAGATGGTTTACCTATTAAAAATGGTGATTTTCCATGGCTATGTTAAATAACCAGAGGGTAATTCTTAAACCCATGTTAAACATTTGCAGACCTTTCCCAAGAGTTGAGACGGGAGTTGCCGACCGTCAGCAAGTTGCAACTGGCAGAAGGAAATTTGGGATGCCTTCAAGGCATCCTTTCCAGGGGGCAATCTTCGCCGCAACCGATCCAAGTTGGGTGGAGAGAAGAAGATACGTCTGCTCAGTTCTTTACTACTTGCCAATGCATTTCTTCTTCTCTACATCCCTCACAATCTTGAACAGAATGCGCTACTGTTAGCCATCTCCTGCATGAACCGATGCCTGGATCTTCAATGTGAAATAATCGGATCACCATTGCCTCTCCTCTTGTCAGGGCTAAGCGTCAAGGGACGGGGAAGATTGACATCCAGTTCAAGGACGGCGAGTGCGCATAGCCACTGGCCAGTGCGAGCTCTTGGGCAGGGCAGCAGATGCAGGTTTGGGGAACATCTTCAGTGAATCAAACTGATCTACCTGAACTCACTTCATAATCTTCATAGAATATCACCTGAAATCACTTCATAATCTTCATATAATATCTTCATATATCTTCAAGGTCCAACATGTTGAGACTTGAAGATTTTTCACCCTGAAATCCCATGAAAATCCTGCGCTCCGCAGGTACATGCGCTCTGTGATGCCTCGACTCCTGCGCAATTCCGAGGGTCATGCCGTGAAAGAATCGCAGGAGGCGCGTGGAGGGTGTATCACTCACCGGGTGTGCCACGGACATCCACGGACAGAGTTTCTGATGATTTTTGACTGGTTGGTGGTTTGGAAAAAGAATTTTATTTTCCATAATATATGGGATGTCATTCTTTCCATTGACTTTCATATTTTTCAAGATGGTTAAAACCACCAACCAGTTGATGATTTGATTGAAGGAATGTTGATGTTTTACAGGAATGGTTGCTGTTGTTTTTTAACCATGTGGATGTTGTTTCACGTGAAATTACGATTTGTTTTACATCCATTTGCCATGAATTGGAGCAACGTTCTTCAAATGTTCCTGTCATCCAATCGTGAACAATACCGGATAGAATATTTGAGCATATTTGAGCAGGATAGACTGTGAAGTTCCTGTTTAAGCCCGTATAAGTTGGATATAGGTTGGATAGAACATGGATGATCGGAATAGTAAATCGTCAAGAGGATCATTCTAAGAGCAACCCAACTTCGCTGATCACAACCCTGGGACCCAGTGTTGGTGTCCAGCTGAGTAGCGTGCAGCTTCGCGCGCAAGGCGAATATACGGGCACCTATCAGTTGAAGATGGAGGGACCCACAACAGGGATACATAACCACTCAAAAGCCCACACACAACTGTGATACAAATTCAAAGCTCGAATACAATGCCTTGTTGTCACATCCGAATAGCTTCTGTTGATGTTCCTGGTCCCATTCATAGAAGCCCTAGGACTTTTGGATTTGTTTGGCCCATGCCAAGAGATGCCAAGAGATGCCAAGAGACGCCAAGAGACGCCAAGAGATGCCACGAGATGCCAAGAGCAAAGGAAATTGGAATCCTGCTTGATGTCATCATAAAGGCTATTGTACATCTATGTCCACCCATCAAAAATGATGGTACAGCAACCTTCATCCTAGATCATGTGTTACTGATTGCTTCTTCTATCCTAGAAGATCATCAAATCATGATCATGATCATGTCAATCACCCATCTGGTTTTTGGTATTGCTATGGGGTTCTCTGAAAATAATGATGTTTGCCCATTCCATCCACTGGTTAATAATTAATATGGTTCCCTATTACAATCAAAATGTTAGGTGGATACCCAATTTTCAGACACACCCATCTCATATTCAGTTTCTTACATATCGCTATCAATCCCAACATATCCCAATCCCAAGTAAATTCCTTTATATAAATTATAAATCCTTATTTTTGATGGTTTGTTAGATCCCTGATGATCAGGTCCACAGCCATACCTTTTGAATTGTTATTCCATCCAAGATTCAATGGATTGGTTAAGGATACAGTAAATCTTCAGGAAACTGTGGTTGTTCCCATGAAATCTAGGGGGTTACTGAACAGTTTCCCCACTAAACCAATCCATCAGAATCCCGTTCAACCAGCATGTTTGGTGGTTTAAATATGGTTAAAATCCCATTAAACCACCATTTTTTTCGGTGGGTGAAATCCCACTGGACTTTTTCTACTGAACCAATCCATTCAAAGCTCCACATCTCACGCGTTGCAGTTGCCTTCGGCATTGCCGCCTCCATGGCCCCCGCGCAGCAGACGCTTGTCCAGTTACGATGGGTACGGGCACCCCCTGGCCATATGGCCATATGGCCATATGGCCAGCCATATGGCCATAGGGAAATGATGCTTAACCATCAAAGGAAACTAGGGTAGGCTACGGCCATAGTTTCAGAGAAAGCATGACTTAAAGCTATTTACAGAGTTGATGTGGCCGATGATGTGACCAACAAATTGGTTGGGTGGATGCTAAATACAAAACTATTATTGTACAGACAGCATTTGCAACATATATATATATACATATATCAAAAGTTACCTAGAGTACAACTTCTGGCAGAACTGGACCACAAACGATGAAGCCTCGCAAAAAATGATAAGAGATGACGAACAACAACACAGCCTGGTACGGCCTCAAACAATTTGTTTGGTGAACATGTTCCGTATAAATATATATACATACAATATATTATATATATATTGTATATATATATATATACAATATATATATACAATATATATATATACAATATATATATGTGGCAGGGACCTTTGGGGTCTATTTCGTTCCTCCCCACACAAACGTAATCAAACGTAATTCTATTTGCATATATACTATACACATAAGTAAATATGTCTACATGTGTGTACA
>Ga0126342_10005415_pt1 | contig 22250 bp, 20 predicted proteins | sample Cyp1metagenome_FD_92528 | JGI IMG/M metagenome (GOLD analysis project Ga0126342, IMG submission 92528) | Coral microbial communities from Lord Howe Island, Old Settlement Bay, Australia - Cyphastrea 1 metagenome | ecosystem: Host-associated > Invertebrates > Cnidaria > Coral ...
CTTGACATACTCACCCTGGCGGTAGGCAAGGGCGCATCTATCCCCACATTGGACGTCGGTCTCCTCATTCAGCGACACCTCTTGGCCCAAAACGAGCCCTCCAAGGGGTTCTGCTGCCACCCAGTGAAGGAAGGGCTGCCCGGGGCAAAACTGAGGCGCATCGGGATTGAAGCTGAAGGCTGTTTGGGCCGATGGGGCTTGTGGCTGTGTCCCTGGCTGTTGCATCAAATTGCTTGCATCTTCTTCCTCCAGTTCAAAAGGGCCAAACAGTCCAGGAGCTCTCAGAGAAATGACAATATTGCAACCTGGCTCGACCACGTTCAAGTCAATGAAGTCGTATGGAATTTGCCCCCGACGAACACTGCAGGCTCGAGGCTGGCACAAAGCTTCCATGTCCGCAACTCTAATGATCGCTGGAGCATTCATGATGGAGTGCAGCGAGACAGCTTTGTGGTTGATGGTTGGTCCCCTAAATCTCGAATCTTGAATCGAGATAAGTGCCACAGCGTGGTCAGGACGTGGAACTTGTTCAATGATCAGATGCGCCAAAATGCACTCAAACGGTGTGCAGGGCGGTGTAGGTCGTACCAGGTAAATCATGATGTCCTGTGTTGGGTCAATTTCATCATCCCAAGGATGAAGAATATCAGTGAGCCATTCAGCAGGATCTTGGAACAGCTTCACTGCTCTTGGAGCTTCACATCGAGGCCTTCGATCATGGTGAATATACCACGTATCGACGTAGGCGATGCGTCCTTCCTCTTCACATTCAAGCAACGCTTGAGACCTGAAGAAATTTTGGAGTGTGTCAAAGTCTCTTCCAAAGAATCTGCTGAGTGGTCGTTGTTGTAGAGGCTGTTGGTTTGTACCACTGGATGAAGCTGCCAAGTGTGATCCCCTTACATGTTCTGGTGCAATTTTGGCCTGAAGAGGAGTGAGCCCTTGGAGAGTGGAGGTACATGTCTTCTGGAAGCAGCGAAGTGCATTTTGAAAGAGAGCACTGCTGTCACCTTCTCCACTTGGTCTTGGGCCCTCCTCAGAACATGCTGCCGTCAAAGTTGCTGGAGAGGTTGCAGGTTCCTCAATTGCGAACTCTCTTGAGATCGTGATGGCAAGTTCTGTGTCCAGTGCAGGGTCATCTGGTGGTGGCACAATGATCCGCAGATAAGCACCATGTGTCAAAGGGTGTACTGTGCGATCTTGTGCAGGCCAAATGACATTGTTCTCATAGACGGTGCATTTATCTCCATGGAGCTCACAGTAGTCATGGAGTCCTGCAAGGCGGAGAATTTGAGATCGATGTAGAGGAGGAAACACTCGTATTACTTTCCTGCTGAAAGCCGGTGGCACGAGCAATCCCGAGGAAAGCGCATGAAAGTGAATTTCCTGATCCAAAAGGATAAGCTGCTCTCCCGATCCGGCAGGAATGTCACCAACAGCTTGAAGGATGACTGCTCGTCCAACGACCGGATGAACGCCAATAGGAAGAGCATGAACAAAGTGCATGCCGATAATGTCATGTCGAGGCAGTCGCAGGCAACGTACAATGTCAAATAAAATCCTCCTGTAGGTGTCCCATTGGATGTAACAGTGTACGTCCTGCTTTTCAAGGCTGTATACATGTACTCCAACTTCTTCTTCTGGTTGATCAGAAGTGGATGATGCTTCTTGAGAATGAGGTGATGGAGGTCTGGAGTCAAAATGGCCTGCATCCTCATAATCAAAATCACGGTCAGCTTGGGTTTCTCCAATGATCTGGTCTTCCTGCAGCGGTGACGTGAGCCGTCTTGCTCGATCATCTGTAGCGATCCTGGTGATCGTGATCACGATGGAGTCGCCGCTGTGCATTTGGTGTCGAGGAAGGTGATCAAATGGGATAGGCTGCCAACCGTACGCCAAAGTGCAACGGTTTTGAGAGAGCTATATACATATATATATATATATATACATATTGTACCCACTGATTTTCTCCCATGTTGGAGCATGTTGTGAAAGGATTTTGTTTTCGCCCCTTCATTTCTTCAGTGGCTCTATCATTTTTGCCCCTTTTCCATCCTTCTCACTGACTCATCACCTTCTCTATCCTGTTCTGACTGACTCATGGGCACGTGCTTGATGGATGCAGGCTGTCTTGAGGATGGTGCAGATGCAGTGGGATGATGCAGAAGAGATATTGCAGGAGGTGCTCAACAATCCCCCGGGAGAGGATGGCTGTGATAGCAATTGCCCTGAGGCATTGCTTTTGCACGCACAGCTCCTGCTAAGATTCTTATCCAGAGCTAGAAATTGTGATTCCAGATCCGTCCTAGGAATACTTTTCTTGGGCAGATGCTTTGACACATCCGCAGATCCGCACATAACCTTCGTGGGAAAGTGGATGCAGTGCCTCTCATCCCAAGGACAAATGCAACATGACCTGGCGCTGGAGTACTTGCAAAAGTGCTTGCGTCAACCCTTTACTTTGTTCTTTGGAAGGTCAGCCTTTCGTTGCAGCCTGTGAGTTTGCTTGACTTTGGGCAGAGACCATCCTACAGTCATTTGCATTTGTAAAAACAGCATGCCACAAGCATGTGAAAAAGTAAAAGGTGCTTTATGATTCTGAAAGGCAAGTTAGAAACATAAACCAAAGACAGAATTGACACGTTTTGATGTGACCGTCTTAAACTTGCTGAACGATTGGTTCCTGTGTGGTCACATTTCATCAAACTTCGCCATTCAGCAGGATGGAGCAAAGCCTTGCGCATTTGGCCTCATGCCTTTGCTACCATCATCTTGCGTCACGAAGAGATCGAGGAACCCGCTTCAAGCCGAAAAGATGTCAACAAATCAGCTAGATGGCTGCATTTATCAAGAATAGTCAAGAAGTGTGAGCTTACGATATATTATGATCTTATATGCAAACGATTGCAAATGCAATCAACTATATGATATTATGATTAATATTGATAATATTGTATAGTACAAGATAGTGATCTCACACTGACACCGCGGCGTGGAGGAGATTCAGCTGCCAGTGGAAGACAAGGAGATTCTGAAAGTTCTCCCACAGGTCAGACTGCCCGGGCAAGCCATTCAATGCATAATGCTGTAAGAGGTAGGCCAGGTAGGCAGTTGCCATAAAGTTTGCCTTATGCTCACAATAAGTAATACTGTATCTCACATTAATGCACGCTGTGTGTATATCATACAAAATCACACACACAAAAAAAAAAAATCCGGAAATATCCGAAACACGTCTCTGCCTGCACAGCGAAAAGGCCGGCGATGGCCAACACTTTTCGGTCTGTTGACCGGTGGAAGATCGGGAGAAACAGATGCGGAGGCGGAGTTGTCGCGCCCCACCCGAAGCCAAAGCGCTTTGGAACATTTCCGCTGCGCCTTGGAGCTCGAGCCGCAAACTCAGACTCTTAGCTGATGGATGCTGATGGTGGAATATGGTGGAATAATTACTATTGCTGGGCCATCAGGGGCCATGGCCAGATGCCACATTCTTTGAGCTGAGGAACTCCATTGTGGCCTGTGCTGACGCGGAAAGCCTTACAGCACTGCTACGAAAGCGAGGCCTTGCCATTGAACTAAACCTGGAAGAGGCCAGTCTTCTACGTGACTGTGCCCTTATGGAATCCAGCGACCCCTGCGACCCTTCTGCCTTGCCTAAACTTGTGGGCACGGCATCTACTGCAATGCCAGCCAGTGATAATCCATCCAGGCAAAATTCGGATTCTGCTTTGCCAGTATGTGACTTCAAAGAAGCCTTGACGATGGAAGGTGTTGCCAAGATGTTGGGAGCAGAGAGAACGATTTTCTTTAATGACTTGGAATTTGGAGAGCTCTTGAGCAGAGGTGAGCACACCACCGTTCAGAAAGCAAGATACAGAGGTTCCGGAGTCGTTGTGAAAGCATTGCATCATCAGGCCATCATGTACAATCAGGCCCAACCTGTGACAAAACAAATTTCCAATTTGAGCCTTTGTGAGCCCATGCGCTTTGATCTTACACGTTCTTTTCTTTTTTTCCCATCTCAATTTGGAGATATGTGGATTTGTCAGAGTCATGTTGCATCCAAAATTCATATTTTGGTACCGGCTTTGGTACCTTTTTTGTTCCCGCTTTGTTTGGGTGAGCCCCACTGTTTCCCACCATGAGTCCCGAAATCCAACAGGATGCAGTGGAAGACTTGCTGGCAGAGATCCGGATCCTCTCTCGGCTGAATCATCCACGCCTTGTCCCTTTGGTTGGTGCTTGCTTGGAGGAGTCTCAAGTTATCGCCTTGGTGACGGAGTTGGCAGCTGGTGGAAATTTGCATCACGCTCTCCATGTAAGACGAGTGGACTTCACGAGGGCACAGCACTTTCAGATATCCATGGAGTTCCTGGAAGGTGTTCGCTATTTGCATTCGTTGCAACCGCCAGTTCTCCACTTGGACTTGAAGTCCATGAACCTGGTGTTAGATTCAGAGTTTCAACATGTAAAGATTTGCTACTTGGTTGCAGCACCTTCGCGGTTGTGCGGCCTGCTTGCTTCTATTTATTATACCTTTTCTATCCGTTTCTTTTGCCAGCCTCTAGCCACTTTCGCTCACAATAATTCTACCATAATTGATTGCATAATATTGCGTGACAATTATCATATTCGTATCATATCCGCTTCTTCCCGCGTCTGTTTATGAAAATGGTAAAGACGGCAGCCCCTTTTCAGATGACATCAAGTATCATCAAGTATCATCAAGCTCATTCGCCCTGAGGTGACTTTGGCTTATCGCGGGTGGTCACTGGGGTGCAGCGAGAGAATCTCCAACGTGGGGGCTCTCCAAGGCGGGCCTTCAAGAACCTACTCGTATATTACTCGTGCACACAATGTATACACTCGTATTTTACAAAATGTTACTGTTACAAAACACCCCCCTTTGAATTTCTTTGCTCATTGGGATCTTTCCCAGGGCATCCCTGGACCTTGCTGTTACATAGCCCTTATTGAAACCCTTCCGGCGATGCGCTGGGGGCAAAAAGGGCAAGGTTGTAAATGAACATTCCTTGAGCTGCATTTGTTTGCTTTCGTTTAACGCGTTGATCCGTTTTCTCCCTCCCAGTGGGGAAGGGGTACGTATTTGATCGTATTTGATCGTATTTGCATGTGATCCGCAGTAAGAATTTAACCAGGTGATAGACATACACTGGGCACTCGCATAAATTTGATGGGACTGGATAGGTACATGGCGCCAGAATGCTTTGACGAGTCGCTCGGAGCGCTCACTGTGACTCCTAGCTGCAACTTCCGCCGTGCCTCCAGCCTCCAGTGACACAGAAATTACTGCCGTTTTCTGGGGGCGGTATTCCACATGCTTGCGAAGATGAATTGATCCCACCCACAGCATCAAACAGGTGTTGTCCCCAGGCCAACTGCACGTGCTGACGGGCAAACTTGTCTCATATTTATTCTCATTGATCTCATTGTAGACCAAGGAAAACTGATGTTTGGTCGAGAGCTTAGCTCGCAGTGGGTAGCAATGCCCTTGAGAAGCGACAAGCACATATACTTGTACTTATTGGACTTAGATTTGACTTAGTTTGAACGCACTGTGTGAATTGACCTTGGCCACACAGGGCCATGTGTGTGGCAGCTGTCCTAAAAAGCCCCCCAAAAGGATAGTTGGTGCATGTTGGTGTAGTTTTCACTTGTCGAAGTCGAAGCAGTTGCCCAATGTTGCCCACATGGCCCGTCATTTCCCTACAAGATCCTACCTTGGCATAACTGGCATTAATTGGCTTGGCATAGGACCCAGGGATATCTAGGGATGTTATGGGGCCTGTGTCCTGTATCGCCAGGTCCTCAGCTTGCATTCTTCTGGAGATGTTCGGATCGTGTCAGCCGTACTTTGAGTGCAGCAGCATGGCCTGGTCACCTGTGATGGACAACCTGTGGGACAAGCGTTAAAACCTGTGTTTTCACATTGTTTAACCTAGTTTTAACCGTATTTTAAGATGTTAAAGCCTATGTTTGGATCATGGAAGAGCTATTTGTTTGGGGAAAAGGCTGCGAGGCTCGCCAGGATGCGTACCACTATGGAATTGGTTGACGTTTTTGGCCAGGGCAATTTAGAGAGGGCATGGCACTAGAAATTGATTCCGCACAGCTTAAGGCAACCTGCAGCAGATTCTCAACATGCTGCTTGTGCAACAGTTGCCTCCAACACTGCCAGAGAGCATGGAGCCTGCTGTCAAAGTGATTGTAGCCAATGCTTTGCAACATGAGGCGTGGACTGGGTGCCTGTGTGTCAAGTGTATGAACAAATGTGTCTGAATTGTCTGGCTTTTTGTGTGCCCAGAGAAGTTTTCTTTGATCTCCAAATAACCTTATAAATCTACTTGATGTTTGCCAGAGTTTTTGGCTGGTACATGCTGACACATCTCACGAATGCTCAACTATAAGGTGTGTCTTCTGTGTGTCTTCGGCTTTAGCCGGTTGCCGATGAGTCATGATATGCCATGATGTTGAGGCAGCAGCGCGGCCAGCCATTGGCCAAGTGTTGCTGCAGATGCAAAAGGTGGATGATGCGCCTGGCAAAAGCCGCTTCCAATGGGTGCCCTGAGGATGGCCAGCTGACGCATGACGATCATGACGCTCGCAAGTTTCCGGCGGGTCTTCTACGAATTTCTATGATACATATTGATAACGTATATATATATATACATATACACTATATGTATTAATATGTGTTGATATGTGTGATACACGTATGGCATTTGTCCTGTAAACTATACTTGTATGATTCTTGTATGATAGTTCTGGAGATAGTTGCGACATGTTGTGACTGTGATGTTGCCTTTAATTCATTGAATGAACATGATTGATATTGTTGTTCGCCTGGAAGATCCAACTGTTCCATAGCTTCAATGGAATAACCAGCCTGCCCTGTGCAGCCACTACTGAAGACACTGCACAATCTGAACGAAATTGAAGCCCTACTGCAAAAGATTGGGCTAGCAGAGGCCACAGGAAGGTCAGTCCAAGTTGGAGGAATTGACTGATTACAGAAATCAATAGGTTGCCATGAGGTGCTTGCCTTCTGTGATTTTGGAATATGTTGGATATGTTTGATGCAATATTTCGATTCATGGGTGAAGTGATGTGGCTGTCGATTCAATGGACGTTCAGATCTCCTGTTCTGGCCGCATCTGGCTGCCACCATCCTGCAGCGACAAATTGGTGCTTCTCTATAGAGGTGATGCCTGGCTTGATCTGATCATTGATCTCGCTCTGCGTAGTCGGTTTTCCCTTCGATAATGGCAATGGGTTAACGGTTAGGGGTTCTCAGTAGGAAGGTATGCAAAAAACAAGGATATCCAGTGCCACAGCAATGGCCTGGTAATTTCCTATGGCTTCTCTATACACCGGAGAACCTCCAAGTGTGTTTTTGAAACGCTGCTCGAGATGCAGGCGCCACCAAAAACCGCAAATGTGCCACCAGCTTCAGAGCAACCGTCCGAAAGGTAGCTTGCATGGAGTTCATGTCCAGCGAGGTGCAAAAGTCCGTTGCATGCTGCTACCTCAACACGCTTCAGCTGGCCTCGGAATGCCTCAGATGTATTGTACTATATGACATATATATTATATATTTATGTAAGTGTATTGAGCCTTGGCATCATTGTGCCGTTCGCGCTTTCCAGGCACGACTTAAGCATGGGAAGCGTCCTCTAAACTATGCCTTCTTTGCAGTTGAGGCGCGAAGCTTTTGCACATGTCCAGGTTGATGACAATAATATAGCATGATTGCAGCATGATTGCAGCATGGTTCAGCTGAGGATGACACCCAGACACCCCGGAGACTTGAAAGTCTTACTGGACAATCGGGAGTCTTGACAGCAAGATCATCTTAGACTTAGATCATTAACGATGCATGGGTCATGTCGCTCCAGATGTCGGGCTTCCGAAAGATCCACACTGTCATTACATTATGTTGATAAATAAATATTCAAAACTATGCTAGTATATTTATGATTAATATTACATGTTTAATGGAATTAGGTATTAGCGCACTTTATAGAATGCAATAGAAATAAGACGGTAATTGAGACTGGTGATATACTGTACTTGATGTGCCACAAGATATTCTTTGAGAACTCCAGGCAGCCCGCGATATGTTTTTCTTATTTTTGTTGAGCTCGTGAGCTCCGCGAGGCATGATCCTAGCCTTTGAAGGTGGCGCCTTTGTTTGGCCAGGCATGGCCAGACTCATACAGACTCTGACAGATCGAGATATATCAAGATTCTTCTGTCAGGAGTTCGGGTTGGCTTCCGCAGAAACATGACCATTCGGAAAACGCCTCAGTCGCAAAGTGTATCCAAGTGTGCACTTTGAAACTATCAATAGTAACTTATATGTAACTATCAGATGGGGAAGGACTGTGGCAACAGATTTTTTGGACTAAGGCCTGCCAATGCCCCTCCCATCGAGTTGCAAATGGAAACCCGCCGCTTCGGCAGCGCTTCCAATTCCTACAGTATCTAGAAAACTCTAGAAATCAATGCAATCAAGCGCCTTTATCAGAAGTTCCAATGCAAGACACCATCCAATTGTTACATTTGCTGAACGCATGTCATATCATGCAGAGCAGATATGCAAACAATCCCCTATGTTCTGAGGAAGTTTACAGCCTTTGGTGGTTGAGATCTCTTCCTTTTTGGATGCGAGTGATTGCCAACATATCATTGACAAAGCACTCCCGCACGTCGAGAAGTCAACGGTCAAACACATGGATCATGAAGCTAGCTTGCATTGCTTTGCTTTTTGGCTTCTTTGATTCACATGAGAGTCAATGGTAATGAAGTGAAGTTTGCACCCTTGTGTTTGCAAATATCTGAAGGATGTTGGAAAGCCAGATGCGAACTGGAGAACAAGCAGCACATATTTTATGCAGTCCGATGATTCTTTCTTGCACTTTAAGAAAGGCGCTTAGAGAGCCATGCCCTACTCGTACCATACCACTTTCGGTGTGAACGCTCTCAGCTGACTAAGGATGATGTTCTGAGACGCATTGATGAACGAGTCAGTGCGCTAACGTTAATCAGAAAGTCGCACCAAGAGCTGGCGCAGATCCTTCGTTACCAGTGCCTCAGAGCCATGAGTTGTTGGCAAATTTCATGTCATTCGTCACGGACAGGGCAAACATTCAACACGCTGCTTCCTCGCGTACTTGACGCTTTTAGAGTCTTCAGGCGAGGCGAGAAATATGTAGCAGCTCAGCTGAATCTAAACCCATGGAAGCACAAAATTGTAATTTCAATTTTGAGACGAGCAAGACAGGAGCAGAATTCAGCAGATAATCCAAGGGTCACACAGACTATTTTGACGTCGAGATGTATGCAAACGACCAGCAAATCCAAAGCATGACCAAGCAAGGGCTGTTCAATCGCACCCTGGCTGCATGTTATTTTCCAAGAATTTCGCAGCACTACATGTGAACGCTTTCTGGGCGGCATTGTGAAAGCCAAGGATCGGCAACGGTTTTCTTCTACTTGACTGATGTTGAAGAAGGCAAGCTGAGTTTGTTGAAATTGCTTGAACATGAATTGGAGCCTCGATGATTGTAGTTACCAGTAGTACCCCACAAGGCGGTGGCGGAAGTTTCCAGAATAGGAAACCTATAGGAGAGGTTTCTTGTTGTGAATCACGGATGGCAGAGGGAATCCACTGATGGACCGAAAGGTGGTTGGAGTTGTGTTTTTTGGAGTGGTTGCAGTGGTTGCAGTGGTCACCTCAGCCACAACTGTTGGATGTAGTGTGCTGTAGTGCAGTTGTAGTTGTGGTTGTAGTTGTAGTGTGGTGGAGTTGTAGAGTGTTGTAGTTGTAGTGTAGTGTAATTAGTGTAGTTGTAGTAGTGGTAGTTGTAGCTGTAATGTAGTGTAGTGTAATGTACTGTATTGTAGTGTACTGTGGTGTAGTGTACTGTAGGTTGGTTGTGTACTGCAGGTTGGTTGTGTACTGTAGTGTGGTATAGTTCAGTGTAGTCTAGTGAAGTGTAATGTGAAGTAGTGTAGTTGTAGTTGTAGTTGATTGGTAGTTGTAGTTATAGTTGTCCGTCTGTCTGTCTGCCTGCCTGCCTGGCTGGCTGGCTGTCTGTCTGTCTGTATCTATCTATCTATCTGTCTGTCTGCAAACCGGAAAACAAAGATATTCTGCGAGACTTCTTGAACTTGACAACATCAAAAACGCAGCAATTCTGAGGTTTCCTCAACTTTCGAACTTGACAGCATCAAAAACGCAATAATTCTGCGAGACCTCAATTTTCGAAGTTGACATTCAAAGCGAAGCAATTCTGCGAGACGTCTTTCAAAATTGGAAAGTTAACTGCAGAGCTGACGGCCTCGTACCAATGCGTTTTGTGTTTTTTCCACTCCACCTGTCTAAAGTACTGCGCCTGGCACGAAAGAAGTGATGCCAGGTCATACAAAGTGCTGCATCTGTCTTAGCAAACCTAAAGATCTGCTGCTCCAAAATGCAGCCCCTCTCTGGAAATCAGCACCCTGACCTCCTAACATCTCTGATGAACATGTCTCTTGTACTGCGCCTGCCACGCGACATTCATCTTTCCAGATCCCCCCATCGTTTCTGGAAATTGCTCACTTTTGGCAAGGTGCAGGATCCCTCGCGCCTGCCCCGCAAAACAACATCTGAACCTTCAAAAGTGGTCCGGGCATGTGGTGTTTTTTGACATTTTGACTTGGAAATGTGCTTCGCGCCACAACGGCGTGCACTTTTTCGACGTCTCAACTTCCAAAAGTGCTCCAAAGCTGGTGTGCTTTGTACATTTTGACTTGGAAATGTGCTTCGCGCCACAACGGCGTTCACTTTTTCGACATGTCAACTTCCAAAAGCGGTCCGAGCGTGAGGTGTTTTTAGTTTTTTCACTTGCAAATGTGCTTCGGGCCACAACGGCGCGCACTTTTTCGACATGTCAACTTTCAAAAGTGCTCCGAGAATGGCGTGCTTTGTACGTTTTGACTTGGAAATGTGTTTCGCGCCGCGCCACAACGTCGTGCAACTTTTCATCTCTCATCTGGCCAGATGGCTCCGCACCCGCCGCTTTAGCGAGCCTACTTTTCGACCCTCCGGAGCCACAAATCACAGTGTTTCGCGGCTTTCTAGCTTTTCGCTTCTCTGATTTTCTCTCTTCTCTTCTCTTCTCTTCTCTTCTCTTCTCTTCTCTTACTCTTCACATCTCTCTGCTTTTCATCCGTCCATATTGTCGGAAGTTTGACTTCGCTAAATTTCCTTCTGCAATATCGCACATAGAGTTTACACATGTTTTTTGTTGATATATCATGTTCATGCTGTAAATGTATTCGTGTTGGTTCAGCGCATGAGGGCAAGTAAACCCACATAGAGGTTGCCAGACCCTGCGCAGGCGGCGAGACAAATTTCCCTCGAACAGATGGCCTGCCCCAGCCAGTGGACTTCAGCGATTGCAGCAAAGGAATATCTGTGCATCCTACGTGCCCTTGCCAAACTGCTGGTTTTTACTGACCTGCTGCTTAGAATATCATCAAAGATATTAATTACTCAGTAATTACTCGTACTGTAGGTGAGGCCGGAGGAGAACATTTGTGTGCTATCATTTGAGAAGAAAGGCCCCCAGTGACACCAACAAACCAATGCTTTCGGAAATCATAGTCTTGCGACTGACAGCAAACTAGTTCACGACAGATTGCTTTCGATCAACGACAACATTTGCATATCGTTGGCATTTGTCCAAATTCCCCAAATATAATTTAGATATATTTAGATGCCTTGAGTTTGGATCATCATCCAAGTTCTGACACCTGAGGCGTGGTCGCATCATCATTTTTTATTCGCTGCATCCTTCCGGAGAAGCAGATGAGTATTCCCTGCATGCAGGATGTGAGGTGAAACAGGGAACTAAATGGTCTGCAAATAAGTGGAGCTAAGGCTGCATCGATGCAGATCTCAGCACTCATGTCACACATGTCCATCACAGCTGCGATGCACACCATCAATGACCCTGTGTATTGGTCCCTCTCAGGATATGGAACAAACCCATGAACTACGTTAGCGAGTGAGCACTCGCGTTAAAAAGGGGTGCTTGCAGAGCTGCATTCGTTTCAATTTGCTGGGCCCTTCCAGCTGTTGATGTGGAAAACATAAAACGAAAGTAAAGAAAGATCATTCTGCAACTCAGCATTCATCACGAATCAGCGTTAGTTGGATCACCATGTGTATCATTCAAAACCCTGGCCCGCATCCAACCCCTTGTGCTGGAACATTTGGGAACACAGCCTACAGGACATGACAGAGATCGGTGAGGAGAAGATGCTGCACATTCTCAAGGCCGGTCGAAACATGTCAGATCAGTGGGTGAAGATGCACCCATCCTTTATGCAGTTTCAGGTTGTTGCTTTCTGAAGGGGCCACTTAAACCATGGTAAACCATGGTAGACCATGGTAGACCATGGCAAACCATGGCAAACTACCTATTATATCCTATTATCCAATTCTCACCTGCTATAACCCAAATGCCGTTGTTGTTTCAGCAACCACACCATGCCACGACATGCGATGAACAAGGCAACAGTGATCTGCAGCCCTAGGCTTTTGTGCGAGGCTTTTGCACCAACGACCTGGCTACGTTTGGAGACCTCGGGTGGCACATGGCACACCTCCATACGCTTCAAAATGCTTCAAATATGTCAAATATATTCAAATATTATGTCCAAATGTTTGGTATTTTGATGTATTTTGAGTGATGAAAACTGAGCCCAGGCCGCTGGGACCACCTGCCATTGAGCACTTGACTTTGGATTTGCTGACCTTCCGTGGTGTGCCTTTGATGCATCTACCGATGGCGTCAAGCTTCTCCGAACTCGCTTGTCATTTGTGTGAGATCCAGTCGTGTAACTTCAGGCCGGCCAAACCCTTGCGCAGCAGCTTGGCGATTAGACGTGGCATTCATGATACACGAAAAGCATAATTAAGTTTAATGAAGCATCATCAAGAGTCATCAGTATTGGTGTATATATCTCTATGTCATGTGGTGTATGTATTATATAGTCATGCATCATTTTACCATACTATATATAATTATATATTAATTATATAATATATAGTATATATTTTATATTATATATACATATTGAATAGATTATAATAGATTCAATGTTTATCTTTTTTTTTGATTGAGGCAGAGCCAGCTGGCAGCTGGGCCACCGTTGCATCCGAATTGCAGCCAGGCTGATCAACGCATTGCCATCGCTGCCCAGAGCTCGATTGAATCAATCTGATTCAAATTGCTGCAGAGATCTCACAGGTCATTGCAACATATTGCAACATATTGCAACATGTTGCAACACTTAAATCATATAATATATGATATATGATTATATGATTATATGATTATATATGTGATTAATATATTATAATATCTAATAATTATGATGATGATAATGATAATAATCATGTTGATTCATTTTGGAACGCTTAATTAGTAATTTTGGCCCTTGTGATTTTTAGCCATTTGCACTCTCAGGCGTTCTTTGCGAGTGGGACATGCAGGTGAAAACAGGTGGCCAATGGTTGCCGCATAGCATTCGGAGCAGGTGAATTATTCAACCATCATCAGACAGCCTTTGGCATTCTTGGAATTTAAGCATGTCGAGAAGTTTACAACATGGCACACAATTCCTTCTGACTTTGCAGGAGTAGATGCAGCCACTGATTGCAATGAAGCATAGAAACTGCCTTTCACGCTCCAAGTTTCGGACCTGGTGGTGTTTCACAGGTCTGGCCCGGGCTGCTTGCTCGACTCTGGTTCCTTAATGGTGCTGGCCAATGAAGCGCAAGAGGCCAGTCCTCCGGCAAATGTTCCGACCTGGAAAACTCATAGAGTCTACAGAGCGGGAGTTGAACACGAGGTCACTGACTCCGTTGACAGCAATGGAAGCTTCAGAATGTTCATGAACATGCTATGAACATACTCTCATGTAGTTATGTTATGTTTAGTTTGTTTGTTTGGTTGGTCTCTGGTTCAAGAAGGAAGCAGGGCTCTAGGGGCTCCAGAGGAAACAGCGCAATGGCGTGGGCATGGAAAGTGTCCAAACTTTTGACGTTAGTCGCATTGCTTCCATATCGCATTGCAGCTGAGGACGAGGATGAAGAGACCGAATTCAGTGAGGCCCTAGCCAATTCTGAGGATGCAACAGGCAGTGATGATATCGGTTCGGCACAAACACCATCTTCGGTGTATGTCATGGAACATGGCGTCCTCGGTGACGAGTGGATGCCGCGTGGAACTATAATGCTCTCAGGGCATGGGGCTGGCTACGAAGCTCGACTCTCTGATGCCAAGGAGTTCGTGCAGATGAAGCCACAGGTGCAGCAGATGCGACCCGGCCTTGAGTTGTCCGAATTTGTCCTTGTTCATCTTGTTCTGTAGATTTGTTTTTGCAGTTTTCGAGTGTTTTCGAGTGTTTTGGGTTGTAACATGTTGTAACATGTTGTAACTATATGAAGTCTATAACTATGGTGTTATCACAATCACGTGTTATCCACCTTGGTTCTTGGGCCCTGGCCACTGTGGCTTCGTACAATCCAATGTGTCTTGGCCACTGGATGCCAAGGATTACCAAGGCTGCGGGCGAGGAGAAGTACTATGCCATCCGCATGTACAATCCAGCAAGTCCCAAGAGAACCTTACAGGCCAGCCATAGATGATCATAGAATATCATAGATGTATTTGTTCCATGTTTTTCCCACTGGTTGCAACTGTGGACCGCATTACCCAAGATTTTGTGTGACATTAGCTACTGAATTGAATGATAGCAAGCGGTACGGTAGCCATTGGCAAGCTGACCCCAAAATATAGTAAAATATTCATCTCCAACCGAAACTGGACTTCCGCAGGCAGCAATCCCAATGAAGCTCCTGGCCGACCACTTTGAGGACTGGCACGACATTCTGGAGGTGTCTGTGAGTGATGCCGGAATTCCAGTGGCCTTGTCCTACCGGGTGAAACACACCTTGGGGCTGATGCTTTTCGACCATACCCAAGTGCATCTATCAGAACCTTCACGCATTGAGGGCCCTCGAGTTCAAGCTGCAGTGAGGGAAGCCGATGGAAGCATTAAGCCAGCAGAACAGCCACAACAACAATCCTTTTTGCGAAGGTGAGGTTGTACTTGGGGCGTGCTTGCCTTCATGAATCAATAAATGTTGGAATAATTTTGGTATAACAGTTGCCTCTTCATGCTGGTTAATTACTTTGGGGAAAACAGAGTTTTCCAACATGTCTCAGCATCTTTCGGGGCAAAGTTCCAAAAAGTTCACACTCCTCTAGGCTCAACACACAAACATTTGCAGGTATTGGTGGGTCATCGCCATCGCTGTCCTGCTCATGTCAAGCATGGGAGATGATGGCAAGCAGGGTCGCGGCGGTGCCGCTGGCGGAGGCGGCGGAGGCGGCGGTGGTGGAGGCGGAGGACGACGAGCCTAGGAGCGCCATTGGAACACCAGAAAGCGTCAAGCAGTGCCTTGTAAGAATAGATCGCAAGGCCCTGCCTCGGACTGGACAAAGATCTTGAGAATGGACAGCGAAAAAAAGCCGCCTGGGAAAAGATGTACCACTTGCATGATGTAGAGCCAATCACAGTGGAGGATGTGGAGGTTAAGGCAATACAGTGTTGGGAGAGATTGGGAGGAAGTCTTCTCATGCAAGAGATTCTATGAGATTCTTATAGTCTGTCTTGGGAAATCTTTAGCTTTGCTGAGTCTCTGGAGAGGCCTTTTCAAAGTTGACCTTCATAGAGTTGGCTTCCTCAGTGCTTGCTGAAATGCACGGAAAATGTCACGGAAATCATTCTCAGATTGTTTCAGATTGTAATATTGTTTGTTTTGTTTCTCCTGGCCTAATCATTAATGTTTGCAAGAATAAACCGAGAGAATTCCTAGACAACAAGTGATAGCAGAAGGTCAAGCGGGCAATTGTCAACTGAGGTTTGAAGGTGCTCGAGCAGACTCGTTGAGCCTCGCGCCGTTGGTGTGAGAGCCTGAGTGATTATTGGATGCTTATGGAGCAAAGTCTAAAATCTGATTGCCGCGTTTTTTGACTGGCAACATGATCAAGACAGAATGCTTGTGAAAAAGGGCTCCAGGGTTTAACTATGTTTAACTACTGATCATCAAGCCACCCCGGGTATATAATGATGATAATAATGCATTCAATTCTACATGTATAACAGCATTTGAACCTTTGTCAGCGACGTTGCTTGGAATTTGCTTCCACACTAGGAATCACTAAGCTATACTAAGCTGATACCTTATATAGAGGTTTCATGAGTTTTCCTAGCATGACATAGCATGACTAGATATAAAATGATATAAATAGATTTGCCTTGAAAGAATGAACTCTCCAAGGTCAAGCGCCAGAAGCCTTAAGATTCTAGTGGGAAGCTGAGCATTTGGCGATGACCAATCCAAAGGCTGGATAAGGAATTAGCGAGGAGGCTGAACTTGTACAAGGCAACTACAGAATCAATACTATGCAATCAATAGCGCAAACTTGTGCGGCTGATCACTACATGCATATTGTGTATATATTGTGTATGGGTTTGTTAAATTTTGTTAATTTACTCTTAGCTTGTTGGATCTTGTTGGAGGAAATAAGGAAAGGCTGAAAATTGCAAGCCTTGGTGCAAAGCCAAAATGGAGTTTATATCAAGCCCTGGGCCGTCCGCTGGTGAGTCTGAATCAAGGACCTCAGCCATTCTGAATTCGGAGATGTAGAAGCCCAGCTGGATCCCTGGGAAATTCCACGCCTCGAATGGGAGGTTGCAATCAGATCTATGAGGATCCCATGGCAATCTATGGCAATCTATGGCAATCTACGGATATTAGAGATATCAGAGATATCAGAGATATGGACGTGAGATGACATGATGACGCTTGATGAGATATGGGTCAAAATTGTTGACGCCCGATGCATTGTGGACAAGGCTTTGGGCAGCCGCAAGAGTAGGACCACTGCCCTTGCAGTGTTTGGGGTTCCGGCTGGGGCCTGAGGCTTTGCACAGTCGGCTCTTGAAATCAGATCATTTCAAGTATATTCAGATTTTGCGCTTTAAGATAAGACAAGTTGTTTAAATAGATTTTGGACATAGAGATATTAAGAAATCATACTGATGAAACATGTCCACTCTTCAAAAATAGTTGCTTTTGAACAAATTGAACATGTTCCCATGATTTCCCATGTATGTATCGACCTCCAGCACTCATCGATGATTTAGGCATTGCCGCCTCCGCACACCTGCGGGAGCTGCAGCTGTAGCGAGGCAGGTGCTGGATGTCCGCCACTCATCGACATGTCCTTCGTTAATTGTTTGAAATTGAGCCCACCCCACCTGCTAACCATCATGAGAAGATTCTGAGAAGATATGTATTTTCTTTAGAGGGTGAATTCATATGCAATCCCGGGGCGGTTCTATGTTGGTTCCCCCCCCACTCTCCTTGGGATTCCATGCAGCAGCCAGGATCTTGAACAACTTGGGTCAGGTCAAGCACCTTCGCATTCAGGTTGGAATATGTTGGAATAGCCTTGCAACCGCAGAGCAATACGTTGAAGCCATTGGCGGAGTGGGTCCGTGTCCTTCGAGTATCATCGCCCGTCATATAAAGCAAGATGACTCAAGTCTATGTTGTACGGTATCCATTAAGGCAACCCTGCATGTTGCAGTGAGAATCGCATAAGCTGTACCGTCGAAGCACCCTTTTGGAATCTTTGGACAGGCAAACCGTTGGCGGGTTGAATCGCATCGCGCCTTCGCAGAGCACCTGTCACCTTGTGCTGCTCAGGCAAAGGATGATTGGACAATATTGGACACTGTTGGACGATGATGCCTTTTGCATCGTTTTGCTTGTTTTGGTGTGCCTCCACACCCTTTTGGACTTTTCAGCAATTCATCTTTTGAATCCACCTGTGGTTGCTTGCCACTGCTACTGGCAGGGCTTGCACTCGCTGGAAGCAGGCTATTGCACCTCCGTGATCCAGGCAGGATGGCATTTCAACCCATTTCACATCAGATTCAGTCAGATGACTAGTACATTTGGGTCTTGGTCGCCTCCCATTGTCATGTCGTCTGACAATGTCATTTTCATGTCATCTCAGGTACCCTTGACAGTCATGGCTGCAGATGCTCCTGATATCTTTCGTGCAGCTGAAGCGGAATTTACGCCTCCATCTCCAAATCCTCCGATTCGCCGCCTTCGAATCTCCGCGGGCCCTGTGAACCGGGAGCAAAGAGGCCAAGGTGAACGGAATCAGCTGGATGCACGCAGGGTTGTGGCTTGGAACATCTGAATGATGGTGACTGCACATCCAGATGTGCGGATGAGTTTCAGAATTCGACATAAACCCATAGACCAATATCGACCATAGACAAGGGTAGAATTTGGATGAATTTAGATCATGCCGAACTGCAACTGGTAGTTCACGGAAGGCCCAAGACAACTTCTGCGGGGTGGACAACCGCTTTGAAACTGCACCACATTCGATCAAGTTGAACCCCATTTAATCATATATAGTTAAATATAGTTAATCTGAGTGGATTGTTTTCATCCTTCTTCATCCTTCTTCATCCTTCTTCATCCTTCTTCATCCTTCTTCATCCTTCTTCATCCTTCTTCCGTTTCTTCACTGCGGCTTGTTTTGCATCTGAATGCCTGCAAGCTGCGGAGGTGAAACTGGGCCTTCGGAAGCCTCGGCATCTTCCACGCCTGCACCTGCACCTGATCGTTCAGGCTCGCAATCGTATGCAATGGTGGAGGCATTCAATGCATCTAATGATTAATGCATCTTGGTGGGAAGCACACCATACACTCTACACATCTATACACAATTATACACATGTAACATGTACAATTAATTACACTAAATTAAACCAGAATGCATTTGGGTCCTGTATCTCCAAATTCTTGGCATTTGAATCATCCTTGGCCCTTGGCCATGTTTCTGTGATCAGCGGGCTCTCGCCCTTGGTGAGGCACAGCCAGCGGAACGCCCTTTCTCCTGTGTCTCCAGCTGAGAGCTATAAAGTGTGTGAGAGTGCCAGGACAGAGACCAACATTTGGCTCCGAAATTGCTACCCCCAATAAATAAGAAATAAACTCGAAGCATTTGGGCAAAGATGACCATCCCGCACCGACGCACCGACGCACCGACGCACCTACATAGAATGTACATGAATGTACAGCAAAGTTGACTAAGTTGTCTGAGGTTCTGATCGGCTCAACTTCTTGTCTCACTTTGGAGCAGGGATGCTTGGAGATGGATGGAGATGTGGCACATTTGCTGCTGTCGTGACCTTTTCCGTCAATTGGCTAGTTGCCTGTGCACCACATTCTCTTGTCATACCAAAGCATGTTCCAAGGCAAATTTTGAGCAAACCAGAACTATGGAAGCCAACAGAGCTTGACACCTGCCCAAATCTGGCCAAGCTTTGCATGACTAGGCTGGGCTGTGGCTAGCCGCTGCACTGACACGCCTTGGAGGCCTTCGAGAAATCAGGCGCTAGGCATTGGAACGGGAGGAAACCCTCAGACGCTTCAGACCACTTTGATCCACTTTAGGGCTCCATCTGGTTCCATCAAGTTCCATCCCTTTTAAACTGAAACCTGGAGCCACGGGGAGTAATCTTATCTTATCGGTGCACAAGAAGAGCTATCAGCTATCATGTGGCAGTTTCCCCCTGTTGATGGTGAAGATTTGCAACCATGAAAACAATTGAAAACATTGAAGAAATGGATCTACAATGGAAGACACCAAGTACCCTTCCCTGAAAGACAGGGTGCTGCGTGTGCTTGGAGGCTAGAAAATCTACCTCTTGGGGCCGCAAGCCCAGTGCAAGACCATGTGATACCACGTGAGTCCCGGCTGGCTCTGCATATGGTGCTAATTATTTCCACTTCCATGACACTAGCTAGATACTCCGAGTGTGAATATATTCGAATGTTCTGACCGAATGCGAATGATCAAGATCTAAGATGATGTCTTGGGGCAGCCAGTGGTTGCTTGCACAGGTGCTAGTACTAGCTTCCAGTAGGATGATGATGGGTAGTGAAGGATAGTGTAGGATAGTGTGGGTGTGTATGATTGACAGCCCAATATAGCTGGCTGACCCGAATGACCGAGTTAGTGGCGCTACAAGTCCTTCGGCGGCGCCTACGGAGCCACCACTTGTGACTCCCGTGTTTTCTACACACCCAAGAAACGCATAGACAAACTGATTGCGGAAAAACACTACAAGATGGCGCAAGCATTTGAACTACAGGCGGCTGGTGTAGCTGCTACAATTAAAACATCGAGCCACTTCATGAACAAAAGTGTTGTGATGATCTATTGAATCTATTGAGTGTGGAGATTTGGTGATCAAATCTTCCATCGCTGGGTTCATTTTGGTTCACAAGTCCCTGTGGAGTCCATGTGTGAGGACTCCATTGGAGCATCTCAAAAAGTCCGGCATCTCAGACAAAGTTCTTGTGTAGGGGATGCATGAGCACTTTGAGTTGTTCTTTGCACAGTACAAACGACAAGAAGCACATTCTGGGCAGGCAGGATGCTGCATGCGCAACAAAAGTTGTGATATGTGGCCTGTGCTAGTGCAATTCCAGGTTGACTCTGGGCAAAGGGTGCACTGGCTTGAAAGAGCAACAGGTGGCGGTTGTCCTTTGCTATTTTTTTGACAGCATGTCAGCTCTTAAACGCTTGCAATCTTAGAGCAACAACAACTCAGAAAACAATCCCGCTACTTGAAGCCGATTATTAAGGTCAATGTGTACTAATCACTAGTCCTCCAATTCCTTGCAGTGTGAATCGTACGCTGAAATGTCACCTCACCGCGTCTAATTTCAAACTATTTTCCTAAATTTGCTACAACGTAATAAGGTAGAGCTCAGTCCAACCTGGACTCTTGGGTCCCTGTTCCTGACAGATGTGAACAGGATGTTCATGGATGTTCAATTTGACATCATTTCGGATCATTTTGGTGTGCCAGGCAGGGCAGGAGCTGGCCTTCGCCTTGGCAAAGACATCTCCGGCGCTTCAATGCTTGGATTTGGCAGGGTCGATGCCATAGTTTGTTTCCCTTGGATGCTGGCTTGAACTCTGGAAGAGGGGTAAGATTTGGGGATGTAGGATGTAGGCTGTAGGCCAGTGCTTCTTTATATTTCTGTATGCTACTCGTATGTGAATGTGGACATGATTGGATGTTCTTCCTGAATGGTTGAAGATGATTGAAGAATATTGAAGATTGTTTCACATTCGATTTCATGTTTAAAGATGTTTGAAGATGCGCATGCACTATCGCCATGTTTCCCTCGCGCCGGCCCGTCATGCCTTGGATATCCAGATGATAGGTCCCCCACCCAGCCCCCACCCCTTGTGTAGGGGGGATCCCAGGTGCACGATGCAACGTCAACCAAGGTCAGATGCCACACCTGCAATGCTCCTAGGAATGGTTGAAGCATTTTCTTCGTTTGGCGCTTGGTGTTTGCTCACCTTCAGCATCCTTTGGAATTTTGGACATGCATGTCGATGCAATTCTGATAACATTTCTTTGCTTAGTGGACCGTGGTGGCCTGTCAAACTCAGCAACGAGCAACCTAGGCCATCCACGCCGCACTTGGATGGCTTGCAGTCACAGGCGGTACTGTAGATCCTTCTCCACACACTTCATCGTTGACCAAGAATTTGAGTAATCCCAGGATAGTGAATTTGAATTAATTCAATGGTGAGTCGTTGAAAGGCTGGAGGCCACAGTGACCACCCTCAGCAGCCAGCCATTTCATGGAAGGCCGGTCCGCCACCGCGCTTGTCGAGTCTCAACTGGAACCTGAGCTGCAGTGCATGCCATGGAGCACCGCTCGAAATTCGGGACTTGACCCCAAAATGCGACCGTTCACCTCGAAACATCCCAGGATAAAATATGTTTTTTTTAAGACACGCACACGCATATGTTCTGTGAAAATTGTACATCAATATCATATGCATACATACGTGTATATATATACACACATGTGCATGCACATACATATATATATGTATATATGTGTGTGTGTGTAATTGCTTGTGTGTGTGTGTAACATCTGAACAGATGTAAAACTTCTTTGATTCGAACCTGTTCACTTTTGCAGGGAATCCTTTCACATTTGCAGGGGGTGGATGCATGGTCTGGCAGTCATCCACCAACGA
>Ga0126342_10005416_pt1 | contig 22250 bp, 20 predicted proteins | sample Cyp1metagenome_FD_92528 | JGI IMG/M metagenome (GOLD analysis project Ga0126342, IMG submission 92528) | Coral microbial communities from Lord Howe Island, Old Settlement Bay, Australia - Cyphastrea 1 metagenome | ecosystem: Host-associated > Invertebrates > Cnidaria > Coral ...
AACATGTCATGCACAGATCAAAGTAGATCGCAATGCAGAGAAAAGGGAAGAACAGTTAGGTTGAAAGAACTAACGATTGACCCACTTATCCCAACCTACCAGACCGATGATAAGTGAACATATGGGATACATATGGAACATATAAATACATATATCATATAATCCATATAATCCTCTATATATGGGATATCATATATATATGATATATATATATACATACACACACCCTCTTTGATTTTCATCATCTTCTTGCTGATACATTGTGTTTGGAGAGGTTTTGAAACCATGCGAAGTTGATAAAGCCTTTGGTCATGCTCACATACATGTGGAAACTTTCCAACAAGGCCAATCTCAGCCTCCAGCTTGTCCTTGAAGGCACTTGCAGAACATAACATGACCTGACATTCTTTTTGAATGAACATAAGAATCCTTCGAAACAATCGATTCTTTACAACACATATAAATTATGTTGTATACTACCACCCTGAAACAGCGGCCTCCCGGACCGCCGCTGGGCCGGCCATGCCTTGCGATCTTGCGGAATCCCGGAAGGGACCAGCATGCGACGGCAACACATGACATGGCTGTGTCTGAGAAGAGGGTAGCCCCAAATCCAATGGTTTTTATTGGTTGATCATCAATTTCCCCATAACAGTCATTATAATGTATATATATATATGTGTAATTATAATTATATATACACATGAAATTGCCTTTTTTGTGGTATGCCCCATTTTGAGACCTGAAGAAAAACTGCAAGCTCTTACAGGAGCGCACTGGCGTGACGTTTGTGTTCTTTTTTTTCTTTCTTCTGTTTCTTGTCCTTCTGCTCCAGAGCCTGGCTCAGGTCGTTCTGGCAATGAAAGAGTCTTAATCGCCAAATATCACCAGCCAGTCTCCTGGGCATGAATTTCTTTGGCTGGCAACCTATCTTCATCATGCGTTCCAAAACACACTGAAAATTGATGTCATTTCGGTTCAAGGCGTCGCCTTGTTGGTTTCAATGTCATTTCCCCATGATCAATCCATGAACTACCACTTCAGAATATTCAGCTATTCTTTAGAACAAAACTTAAAAATGGGGATGTCATCAACAATCATCAAGCACTGGCAGCACGACATGCCTCCGGCGGGAAAGCCTGTGGCCCAATTTTCCGCGGCGGCTCTGGAGCCGGAGCAAACTTGATCTGCACCTCTAAAGCGGGGGGAAACCAATGGGGAACCCATCATTCTATGGGAATATAACAGGATATAAGTGGATACAATTGGGGAAAAGATCATGATATAGATATATATATATATATATATAATATATAATATATATATAATATATATATAATATATATATATATATATTGTCTGGGCCGGCGGCAGGCAACCCCCCCGAAATTTTCCCCGCCCCCCCCAATGCTATCCCCCCAAGCAACCACCCCCATGGGGGTGGCCTAGCCATCTACGACCATCCATCAGGATCTCATATGCTATACTTACAGGTTGACCTCGTGCCACCTATATATATATACACTACATAACAGGATACCTCCATGCAGTGTTCACTACTGCCTATATGCCCCTGCAATCGATTTAACAATGTATTCCTGCCCATAAAGTACCTCTATAGACTCTATAGTAGGCAGATACTAGCTACTATCAAGATCTCATGGGCTATACATACGTGCTGGCCACGTACTACATGTACACTATCTACATGATACCTCTATAACACCCCACCCATCCCACAGGGGGCCGTGGGCGTAAGCTACACCCTGCATCACGCTTTACAACGTATTACCGCCAATAAAGAACCTTTATAGTAGCCATATACTAGCTACCGTCAAGATCTCACATGCTATACGTACATACGTTCAAGTGCTACCTGTACGCTATGTACATGGTACCTCTATAACACCTACCCATCCCATAGGGAGGGCGTGGAGCATTGTAGCCACATACTACCTATATACATTTTGCCTTACATGCACTAGTGACACACTACCTAGCCCCCACCCATCCCACACGGGGGTGGCGTGTGTCAACTATATCTTACATAGAGCCTCCTACATACAGCACATACAGGACCATGACCATGACGGGGGGGGTGGGGGGAGTTGCTGGCCTGGACCACATATGTATATATAACTAGCAAGGTGATGTGGGTCCCCAATACTAGGAGATATCCCAATTTGTGGCCATTTTAATGTATCTCAATAGGATTGAATGGGGAACATTATGGGATTTTGAGGTGTTCCAAACGCCTAGACATTCTAAAACCAACTGCAGCATTCCCTGAATTATGGCTTGATAAGTGCCTCAGTCTCCCTGTGCCATAGACTGCGAGCACAGAAGGTTGCAAACAACGGCCTCATGCTCTTTGCCTTCCTTTTGCTCTTTCTTCTCCTTTTTTTCCTGCTCTAAACATTCATTGAAGGATTGAAGGACTTGAACAGTGTCGCAAAACACGTGAATGAGACCAGTGTCCTTCTTTTCTTCTTTGTTTTTTTCTTTCTCTTTTTCCTTGAACAAGAAGGTAGCCATGGAGTGATTGCTTAGCAACGAAGGTTTGAACTGGGCTACTGCAGCCTTCTTCTCCTTTTTCTCTTTGTCTTTCTTCTTTTCGCCTTTTTCCTTTGCAGATTTTGCAGCTTACAGGATCAGGGCAGAAAGCAACTCACTTGCACACACTCGCAACAAGTCGGCGGAAACTGCAATGTAAATGTGTGTACACATATATATATATATTATATACACACACATTTAATCAATTCAGCGACCTGAGTCGGTCTGAAAGGAAAACACACACACACACTTTTGGGGTGTTGGGCGCTTTGAAAACTGATCCGATGGTGCACTAAGGGGACAGCCTTCTCGTGTTTCTTTTCCTTGTGTTTCTTCTCAGCTGAATCCTGCTGGTCGTCAAACATACCATTTGATGTTCGAGATGCATGTCATTTCCAGTGGCATTGTCACCCTTCATTCACAGAATCTTTGAGCACTGTGTTGGTCTTTGGTGAAAGGTCCTCGGTTTTTTGTTTCTTCTCCTTTTTCTTCTTTGCAGGCACTGGATCTTCCTGAATGTCATCAATACCCAAAGAAAGACAAGCACATGCCGAGGACAGCTTCACAAGAGTTGTGACCTCGCTGGAATCGCTTTCCTTTCTCTTCTTGCCCATGGCTGCTAAAGTATATAATTGCTCAGTATCGAAGTATTGCTGTTGAATGACAGTGTCTTTCACCTTTTTTGTAACTCCTTTTATACACATACATACATACACACACACACATCCTCCCATGTCATACCTAGTATGATTCCATGAGTATTGGATTTCTAGGTCCGGATTTGTCCCGATTTCTTTGCGTCAAACACACTTGCATGATCTTGCATGTATCTCTGTGTGTGTGTGTTTCAGAAAGTACAAAGCTGCATTCTGCACTTTGTAGATCTATGTCTATGTACGCGTTTGAAAATATGCAGAATATATACTGTATATGTATAATATATGTGGGTGTCTTCATTTTTTCTGTGGCATATTATGCACTATACGTACTATCTATATGTAATATTATGTAATTATATATATATACTATACAATATCTATATTAATATTGATTAATATATTGAAATTGAGGCTGCTCCTTGTGCTTTTCCATGACCTCATTAATGTTGGCATATCTGGACCAACTCTTGTCCATTCACCAGTGGCAGCACAGTTCCTCCCATTGCATACAGCTTTCTTCGACCCTTGAGCCACAGAGCGGCGTTTCTTCAAACTATTGGCAGTTACACTTAATTTGAGGTTTCCTAAATTGGGGGTACCCCCAAATCATCCAGTTCAACAAAAAAAACCAATATAAACGATCCATTTTGGGATGTCTCCCATTTATGGAACCCCCCAATTAGTGACAATCTTCTGCTGCCCTTGAAGGACACTCAATGGCACTCAGTATTCAGAATTAACACCTGGACAGCCACTGCACCTGACCACGCCGGTGTTGTGTACCAGCCTCGGCTGACAACAGGGTCCGACAGGGATTGCTTGACATGTGAAGACATGTCCCTACTTTTCCAACACACCGTGTGTCGTCATGTCATGTGCAAACAGGGAGCGTCTCTTCCACTTCTTGCTTCGCTTTTGGGCCTCCGCCCCAAATCAAAGAGTACCTTGCGGAAACTGGCAGGCACAATAAGCTCACCAAATCCATGAAGCACCTTGAGACACGCCAAAATCTTAGTAGTGGTAGTAGTGGTAGTAGTGGCAGTAGTGGTAGTAGTGGTAGTAGCACTGATCTTGGGGCAAAAATCCTAATCCTGTGGGAAGATGGGGTTGGGGCACCACCGCCCGTAGAAGATGTGACCTCAGCACGTGTCCCTCCCAGACATGTCTTGCTACTCGGACTGCAGCCGTCAAACCACTCCAAGTCCAAGGCCTACTTCTTTTTTCCAAAGGGGTTTGGCAGTGTGCCGCCAGCCCAAATCTAAGATCCTGTAAAAACCCCATTGATCTCCATGGTTTCGAAGTTGCAGCTGTCGCACGAAGAAACCATCGGTGCTCATGTTGGTGACTGCTGGCAACTCTCATCAAATTACTGGAGATCTTCAGACTTAAAACATCTTTAGGCATCTGAAATATGAATAGAATGAACATGAATGAACTATGATGAACTGTTCAATGCCAATGTCCACGCTTACGACCCCCTGTCATTTTCAATGTGAAAATCCCCGGTGTCCTGAAGAGAGCACCGTCGCGCTCAACGATGACTCTGGCCGTCTCCCTGCGGTTACCCCTTGTGCCACTCCTCAAGGCCCTATCCACCCTATCTTCCTGTCACATGGATCACATATACGAAATTGAGCCGTGACGTGGCCAAGGTTGCCATTTGAGACACACCCCTTGATTTTATTTGTTTTATTTGTATTGAATTGTATTGATTTGTATTGATACTTTGAAACATCCTCCAGTGCCCGCTGGCCTCATCAATAGTTTCGTCTCATTGGGTGGAAACTTTGCATGAATCTGGGAACGAGTCACTCTCAATGTCTCAAGATCATTCAAAGCATCTGACTGGACTTCAAAGTGAAGACGTCTGTCTTTCTGTTTCTGGTGAGTGCACCGCGACAAATCGAAGACTGCTCAGAAGATCTCAAAAGTATCAATCATCAAAACCATTTAAAACCATTTAAAACCATTTAAAACCATTTAAAACCATTTAAAACCATTTAAAACCATTTAAAACCATTTAAAACCATTTAAAACCAAGCAAACTGATCCAGAGGCCAGCGCCAATATGAGTGTTTCATAGAACACCATGGCTCTAGAAAAATCGCCTTGAGGCGGGTATTACACGTCGCTTGGTCTTTGATTTTCTTTCATGGTCAAAGGTGCATTTCTCCGTCACATGGGGATGTGTCAAAACCTTGTACCCCTGGTGAACCCCAAAATAGCTGGTAAATGGATGTTCATCCCACTAAAAATGTATCTATAGGTATTGACCCATACCCACATTGAAATCATTGAAACATATTGAAACTGCTCATGGTCTCTTCCCGTCTGAAGGAAACATTTATACATTTCGTGCATTAAAAGGTCAAAAAATGTCAGAAACCTCTGGGGCCTGATCCAGAATTCCTGCATCAATGACCATTCAATGACTCTTCAATGACCATCAGTGTATGAACACTAAGTAGACCTGACATCAAAATGCCTTAGAACTCACAACGTGGATCAACTTGACATGTAACTCTTGCGAATGCTGGTGCAGTTGGAGCTGCCTTTTCTGCTTCAACTTTGGCCATGTGGAGCTGTTCGAGCTCCGTCTGGCAGACCTCTTATCCGACGTGCATAGGCACAGAAGGGCTTTAAGTTTACAGCCTAATTCGGCATTGGAATTTGTTCCGAAAGCCGGTGCTACGAGTTTCCGGTCTGTTGTACTTGCCATTGCCAGTGTCTGATCATCTAAACAAAAATGTACTCAGTGATGAATGAATTGCATTCTCTTACCCATGACATCCCATCACCGATTTGCTTACCTTTTTTTTGCTCAGAGAAAGCGAGGCAGAAATACAAGAGCCGGAGCAAACATGAGAAATAGAAATGCGTAAAATTAACAAATTCAGCGGCCTTTTGACCAGCGGTTCTGCGACTGAGGCTTGATCATCTCGAACAAACTTCACACACGACTGCAGTGTTTCTCAAACAAAACAAAGAACATGAATCAGGCTGGCAGGGTCACTCTTTACTTCTTTCATCTTCTTGCCAAATGTATCCAGAAGATCAAACCTACCCATGCATTTGGAGTCAGGAATTGCACAACCATGACATCTTCCAACTTCGAATTCAAACTGCATAGAAGCTGTTCAACGACCTCTCACTCATTGCAGCCTCGGGAGAGCGGTGACAACTTCAAATTCCAGTCACTGGCAGTTGCCCAATGTCAGGGAATATCTTGGAACTGCTAAGCGCTGGACCCAGTCAGGAGGGCGATCTGAGTCCTTCAACGATCAAGGTGGCCGAGCGATTTCCCATCCACGTAAGGCATTAATGAATATGAATGAGCAATCACCAAGTAGCAGATAGTAACAGAAAAACAATTTTTGCTATATCTTGCTATCTTAGCGTGTAAACAACTGAGATCTGAACACTCTCAGGAGGCGGCACGATCATCTGGCACGGGGATTCCAGGGATTCCAAATGTTGAGGACCAGGGACAGTCTCTCGGATGTCTCTTGGAACTCCCAGCCTCTGACGTTGAAGGCGATGGCCAAGGGACCACCGGCAAAGGACTGGAGGCACGAACTGCCTTCCACGACTCTCACAAATTCTGGCATGTTGGAGGGAAAACCATTGTGCTGCTCTGCCAAACTTCAATAGATCAATGAACTTCAAATAGCATGATTCACGTGTCAAAATACATCAGAGATGTGTCAAATAGTGTCAAACCTTTACCAGTAGTGCCGCACAAAGCGGTGGCGGAAGTTTCAAGGATAGGACGCTATAGGAGAGGTGAGTTGTTGTGATGCATGGATGGCAGAGCGAATCCAGTGATGGACCAAAAGGATCCGAAAGGTGGTTGGAGTTGTGCTTTTTGAAGTGGTTGCAATGGTTGCAGTGGTCACCTCACCACAACTGCTGGATGTAGTGTGGTGTAGTGCAGTTGCAGTTGCAATTGCAGTTGCAGTTGCAGTTGTAGTTGCAGTTGCAGTTGCAGTTGTAGTTGTAGCGTAGCGCAGTGGAGTTGTAGTTGTAATGTAGTGCAATTAGTGTAGTGTAGTTTCTTCCCAGCTCTGATTTTCCATCTGTCCATATTATCGGAAGTTTGACTTCTAAACTTCCTTCGATCTGTAAATCTTTACACTAGTATTGATATAACTTGGTTATCGGTTATTATATTCAAGTCATAGGATTATCAATATGATTTAACATGTTAATTAGGTTTTATCTACGGGATATACCCAAATAATATACACAAAAAAAATGAAATCGATGGTCCCAGAACTGGGGCTTCAATTTTGACCCCATCCCCTTATCAGGCCTGTGGTGTTGCGTCTGGAGATGGTCCCCACAAGGGGGCCCATGCCTTCGAGACGGCAATGGCCATTCGAAAATGCACCATGGAAAACCATGGAAACACACACCAAAATCACAAAGCCTATGGTTTATACATGTATATAATGGGAACACCTAGAATCCTATGGTTTATCCATGTTTATCCTATGGTTTAGATTGATTTCTATGGTTTGATCAACCAATGTTCAATAGAAAATCCCGAATTCCTATGGTTTGTATTGATTTATTGGTTATTAGTTGATCAACATGTTCCTCACTGAAATATATAGTCATACCTTGGGTGGTAAATGTTTCTTGGACGAACCCACATGATCCAACTTGCAATCAGATCCATTCACATAATGTGGGTAACCTGACTTTTTCAACCCCCCAAGCTCTTATGCCAGGCCAACAGAATCCCTGACCGGGTGCCTCTGGCTTTGGCGAGTCAGGAAAAGGAATCCAATTGGTCTCCCAGCACAAGTGACTGATATCCACGGCATATCACGGCATATCACGGCATATCACGGCATATCACGGCATATCCATTGGTAAATGACACGGATATCAAGGCGACTGACTATACCGCACCACTAGGCTATCTTTGATGTGGTTGAGGTTTGGTTTCTCTACCTATTATTCCTAGACACTTGAAACCTTGAAACGGATTGGTGATTTGTTGTGTATCCAACAACCCAAGAATCTTGTAATAGACTGGCGAAGGCAATGATTCAACTGTTGTACCTCGAAGTTCAATCCAGGACATGACAACGTCGAGGCCGTATTGTTTGGAGACATTGTGGCCTCTCGCAACAGCAATGCTGGGATACCCTGAGTTGGACTGAATGCCTCCATTCCGTATACATATACAATTATATATATATACATATACAATTATATATATACATATATATATATATATATTCATCGCCAGTGTGAGGGCACTGCATGGACAAAGAATGCCTGAACATTTTTACTCACCTTCCATCCGTCGAAGAATGGAGTGTGAATTTGTGAATATTTGTGAGGGCGGACGTTCCCAAGTTGTCCCACTCAGGCCTGATTCGTTGGATGAAGCTTAGCATTCATCTTGGACTGAAAGATATCTATCACACAGTGCAATGCCTCAGGCGTGGAATGTGAGGACTCAGGTTACTGGCTGGGACGATCCGAAATCTACAAATCATCCTGAACATACACTATATTATATTTCATTACATAAATACCTAAGGTACTATAGCTGCGTATCATGCATATCAATAATATCAAACGTCACCTGGATGTACAATGATGTAGTGTAGATATATGGATAGGTCATGTCATACACACATAAGAAAGTAATAGAAAGTACATGCACAAAGAAGTCGAATTGGTAAAAATCAGATGGCCTCCTTTGATCTGAACATCAAGTCAATCTGCTGCGGACGGCAACTCTCGCTGAAGGTGCACCGCACCTGCAGGATGTTTGTCCCACTTCACCATGGTTTCCACAGGTCTTCACCATGTCCCGAGACGTAAGGAACTGACCAATTCATTGGTGTAGTATCCACTTGGCTTCAATTCCTGTCAGAGCTTTGCTCCCTCTGCTTCCCAATGCTGAAAGCTAAAACAGCATTAAAAAAACGATTTCCTGGCTGGTACAGTACAAGCCACCAGCTCCCAACAAAACGGGTTGAAGACCCACGAATAGAAGTTGATAGTGCCACAAGGCTATACAACGCTATACATTTCATCGGTTTCCAGTTTCCCATGCAGCACCAATGCACAGTGATATAGCATGATATAGCTAGTTCGATATAGCTAGTTCCTGCCTTGCGCTCAGCAGCCACTTCTGCACCATCCTGTTAAAAGCAGCTCACATGTCACATGTCCCTTGTTCTGATGAAGACCCCAAAAGACAGAACGGCAGTGACAACTGGAAGATGCTGGAGAAAATCACGCTGAGCCTGTGCGATGTACTCCACAAAGTGATACTTCCGCAAATCCTCCAAATTTGTCAAACAAAGATGTAGAAAAAAAAAGAGTTTCCGTGTGACTAGCCTCCCAAGCATAGTGGAAATTGTTTTTGTCCCGGCTCACTTTGCGGTCCAACCTCATCAGTCTCAGGACATTGTCGCATTTTGCTTGTCTGATTTGCATCCAGTTCCAACCACTTAGCTTCAGGCAAACTGAAATGCTCTCCACCTTTGTGAATGCATACGAAGTACCTAGAATTGCAGTCAACCTGCTGCAAGAATCTGGCAATCTCAGGATATTAACGCATTACAGATCATTATTTATCAATATTTATCATCATAACTCATAACATCCATAACATCTCATAACATGATCTTGCGAATCTTGAATGAATATAATGAATCCATGAGTCACATCAGTTACGAATTTTGATCCTTGCCATTGGATATGACTCCAAGTGGCTCATGCAAGCCGTTGCCCAACTCTGCAGTGTGCAGCATCAGTGGCAGCCCATGTTCCATCAGGTTCCTGGGGACTAAAACGAGTTCGGAGTACTGAATATATCTGAATATTGTGGTAGATGTGGTAGAATATTGATGAATATGGTAGAAGTATGTAGAAATTCTATGAAATTCTGATGATTTCTGATATATCAGTGGTGTTGTAAAGCAAAGAGAAAAGAGTAACATGAAAACATACCAAGTCTAGCCTCAAACAAGGCTGGAAACTTAGGCAGGTTCGCGGCATGGCCACAAGTTGCACATGCGCATGTTGTTCAGCTGCAGTCGGTGTGTAATGTATCGCTGTGATAGATGCTTCGGCTTCGTCATTTATTACTCATTATAAGGGCATTGCAAGCGCAAAAGACACGAAACAAACTACTCTTATCTTATAAACACGTTCCGCACACGTCGCAGATGCGGTCCCGACATCTGGAAAAATACTTCAACTTCTACTCCAGCCAAGGGAAAACCATCTCTGTCCTCTTCACAGTGCTGAAGGTTTCTACCTGTCCGACCCGCAAACTCTCAGCCAATGCCATTTGATTGGGAGTACTGCATGAATTGGGTTTCTTGCGCATAGGTTGCAAAAACCACCAGTGCCTTTGATAGCAAACACATCGTCATCTGGAATCTGGAATGTAAGTTTACTATAGTCAGTAAGGTTCTGGAATCGAACCGGAACCGTGGAACCGAACCGTAGAAAATCAAATAGCCTATGAACCGTAGGAACCGTGAACCGCTGGAACCGTGTGCAAAACCGAACCGGAGGAACCGGAACCATCTTACCCTCCCCCAAAAAAACTGATTGGAAAAGTTGTAATTGCTTTTTGAGTTCAATGAAAAAAACAAATATGGGTTTCTTCATAATAAATTACATGCACTGACAATTTCAGGAAGCTTTGGTTTTCCGAGTTCAGCTCTCTCCGCTCTTTGAAAGCCGCTGCTCATGAAACCTCTTGCGGGAAGCAATAAACCTCTTGCGGGAAGCAATCTGTATTTGCTGTTCCGACGCCGGAAAAAAAACAAATATCACTGCAGAATGTTCCAAACACCGAAGCGAACCGAAATCGACCAGGAACCGCAGGAACCGAAACCGAACATGAACCGGGGCCTATAGCAAATACAGTACTAGAAACCGAAACCGAACCGAACCGAAACCACACTGTATAGTTTAATCACACCGAAACCCTGATAGTAAGCATGTCATCCTTTAAACATTGAAGATCATTATCCCAGTGACCTGCTTGTTCCGACTGTCCCATTGAAGGGGCACGCGTTTCCGCACTGCGACTCGGGCCTCCAAGCACTTGGAATCCATTGTGTCTGCAAGGCTTCGCTCCTTCGAATGCCCAATATCACTATCAACGGGGGATAGTGATGGATAGTGGGGGTATACAGGTGAACATGGGCTCATCAGTCAACTACCAGTAATTAAATTTATAAACCTATCATACATCATTATCATCATTATACATCATTTTACCATCATCTACACTAGTATTACAATACTGATACCGTAGTATTACAATAGTGTTACCGTCCGTTGTGATCGTGTATGATCGTTCTGCCAACCATAGGGGCTCATCCTGTGACGCAATGGGCTGTCATCGTTCCATTTCTATCCATTTCTGTCCTGTCTGGTTGAAAAGGTGTGAGTTCCAGAGGCATGGGTCGAAGCATCCTGCCATGGTTCTGGCGTTTTCAAAACCGAAACAAAACTTGGAGGTTTCCTGTTTCCATGAGGGTACCCCAAAAAAATCATCCCATTTGAACAGGATTTTCAAATTATAAACCATATTAAACCATATTAAACCATAATCAATTTTGGGGTACCCCCATGACTATGGAAACCACCATTTCCAAACAAGCACAGCATAGCACCACCAAACCACCAAACCTGCCTCCTTGGAACTTGGGCTACAGCTGCAGTCCACCAAACCTTCGTCACAGGTGGATGCACCTGCACCGCTTCACCAAGGTGATACCATTGTGGATGTCGTTCTTCTGTGTTTTGTATCCACCTCTTGAGAAGAGCAAGACCGCTCGAAGACTTCAATCCATACTATGAAAATGTATAATTATTAATATACATAATACTATATAATATATTATGAACATATAACACGTCTTCAAACCCACCTGCTGTCGAGTATGTCACACAATGCCTCGGCATCTTCATCTTGGATCATTCAACCATCTAGGGATATCTAGGGGTACAGCTGCATGATCGACCTAAACAACACAGCAAATCTGTCAGTTGTCACAGATCCGCCAGCAAATCCAAGGACTGCGCTCATCATCTGTAGCGGTGCAAAGATCTTTGACTTTCCTGCGATTGAAAAAAAAGACTTTGGAAGCCAAATTTTGATGATTTTTGGGTGTGAGTCAAAACTTTGCAACTTGGGGAACATCCCAAATCGAATATGTTTAAATATATTTGATGTTCTGCTAATCGTGGGATGTTGATCTCCAAAATTTTGGACATGTGTTAGTCTTGCCCCCATGTCACAGTGGATGTGGCAGGTCAAAATCTTTTGTGGCGCAGTGCGATTTCCGGGCGCTTTCGGAGTCTTGGAGACATGGACTGTACAGGACCATCATGGCTCATCGAGGTAGGTTTTGCGAGCACGCAATCACTAGAATGAATTAATTACTTGGCACAGGAACCAAATGCCACCTATGTGAAACTATGTGAACCAAATGCCACCTATGCACAGCGCAATTCGCGCGATTCAACCGGATGCCATCAAAACAGCAAATTCAAAACCCGCCAACCAGAACTTGGCGGCTTTAGATTTGCGACATCCGTGATGATTTGCGAAGGTCAAAATCTGACAGATCAAAAACAGTCTGTCTGCTGAATTCGAACGGATCTCCATTCCGCAAAAAGTCTGCATCTCTTACTGCTATATTCAGGCAGGAGCATGCAGAAACATCTGTACAATTCTAAAAGCTCTTCATTTGCATCATCTTGCATCTATACACAATGAAAAAGGTACTGAACGTAGGGATGGACCTGGCCAACTTCAGTTTGCTCTGCTCCAGCTGGTTTTGCTCAATATGTTGCTACTTCCAAACGACAAGAGTCGATTTCATGGATGGTCCCTGGCCTGTTGTAGGTGTCTCCATTTCTACACCCAGCTTTCCTGGCAGTCGATCAAACGAAATTCCTCATTGAGCTGGGGGTTAAAGCGAACCTCAGCAGCCATCAGCAAAATGCGGCAAAAACATGCAAAAATCACAATCACCCAAGTCTTCGGCAAATATATTACAGTCTATCAGTTTATCCGTCTATCTGTCTATCTGTCAATCCATCCATCTAATCTATCCGATCCCTATCTTTGAGATTGAAACTCTTGATCGCCTCTTAGGTTTCGCGGGTTTCCTGCGTCAACCATTGAAGCTGGCTGGATAACAGGATCTGGATTTCATGGCGCTGGTAATGCAGCGAACGGAAAACTCTGCAGGGTATATGCAGAGGCACCAAGGAAAGCAGACAAAATGAATGAAAAATATACAAAAATATAGGAAGGTCTCAGAATCTGCTTGCAACAGCCAACTGAACGTGAGCCTCTGATCTGCTCTCTTCGTTTCAGTTTGCTCCGCAGGCGCTATGCACGGCAGGGAATTACTTCTACCTCCAGTGTTCTGTCATGCTGAAGTGCAGTGCAAAAACGCACTCATTGCAGGAGCATGCAAAGAAAACGTGCACTGATTCTTTTAGGAGGAAAACGCAGGCTACACTATCCAATCATGATCCTGGCAAGACTAATGCTATCTAAACTTAAACGGAATGTTAGGGCCAGGGCCCAATGGAGGAAGCTTGGTGGTCACCTTGTCTCAAGATTTTGCCCTCTCACTTGTCTTTTCACACCAACACGGCAACTGATTCAGCAAAGCTCATGTGCACAGCAGGCTTGCTGACTATTGCTGACTTAGCAGTGATCGACAAATACCTACTCACACAGCCTAGGAAGTCGCCGTGTTAGCGAATCGTAAGCACAAAGCAAATCCTAGAATCTCTGTGCTCTGAGATCAGAACTCCAAGTTGCTTAGGCAGTTTCGCAGGTTTCCTGCATCAATCAACACGATTCAAAAGACACTCTGGGTGAGAGTACAACAAACATACAACATTCCAGAATAAATGCAAAGGCACAGAATGGAAGACAAGCTGCATCTGTGCTTCAACAATCAGCCATAGACTATGGATCCAAATCATCTAAATTAATTATATATAGATCTAAATGATCTAAATATATTATATACTGTATAATCTACATGATATAAAGCTGGCACAGAAAATGTGCGACCTCCTGAGCGTTGCGACAGCCGACTGAACGGGAGCCTCTTCTCAGCTCTCATTTCAGTGGGTTCCGCAGGCTCTATGGACGGCAGGGAATTGCTTCTACCTCCAAGATTCCATCACTGGTGCAACTCTGCAGTGAGAATGAGAAAGCAATCATAGACCATCATAGATGATATAGATAATTATATTATATATACCAATTCTGAAGCAAAAAAAAGAGCAGAGACTACACTACACCAGACCAAAATGATATCCAGCATGATCCCACCACTCAATTAAACAGAATGCTATGTCTCAAGCTGAGAAACAAGATCACTTGCAATGAAAGACGAAAAAGTTCCACAATTTCGAAGAAGCAGCTGGGGCCTACTGAAGGAAGCTTCGTGGTCACCTCGTCTTGCGAATTCAGGTGTATCAGCACTCACACGTCAAGTGCACGACTAAGATGCAGAAACACGCAGAAACAAACAAATTGAACATCACATGGAGCTATCGAGGAGTAAACAAAGTGATACAAATTGAACATCACATGAAGGAGCTATTGAGGAATCGAGTTCATCATGAGTCTTGCCTGAGTCCTTTCCACCATGACGTTGCGGTCTTCTCCAATTTCTCCGGCGTCATATCCTGGGCGGTGACAGGCTGCCGTAGTTTCAAGTAGTGAAACAGTGAACGCCAGTCATACCCTCTGGTAATTTAACATAGCTATTGAAAATGGCCATTTACAGTGGATTTTCCCATAAAAAATAGTGATTTTCCATAGCTATGTTAAATTACCAGAGGGTAAACTTCAGGCTCTGCACTGGTTTCAGTCCTGCTAAGCGCTTTCCCAGCTTGCTTACTGCCATGCCGTGGGAGAACTTGCATCCTGAAAGTATCCCGACTTCACAAAGACGCTATGTAAGTACTTGCAAGAGTACCCAACTCCTATGGAGGAAATCATGCACAAAATGATACTATATGTAAATTACTAGATTGATACTATAGCAACAGAAGTGCCATAGTATCTGTCTGAAGAGTTGCACTGGTATCCCCCCACAAACATGGCACATAGATATGGAAAGTTGAAAGTCTCACCAGGCCAAACACTTTCGCCATGGAAGATTGGCTGCGGCCATTGGCCCGTTTCAAGCCGTCCTATGGGCAGCAGATCGTTGTCTGGTCCATATTGAAGACCCGGAAATTCCAGTGGCCTTGACCCAATTTGACCCACAGAGTCCAGGGAAAAAAGAAAGATGTGGGCTGTCTATGGCTATGGTTCTTTAAGGGAATCAATCCTACGCAATGAGACAAGAGCACATTGACATATTGATCATTCTACGATAAGACAGAGCCTTTGCTGGAATACTTATCTTCAATAATTCTCATAAAAAGTCAAGGTAGGACATGGGCTGTGGCCGGAGCTCTCCCAGCATAATCCCAAAATATCCCAAAGGTGAAAGAGGGCTGTTGAATTTTCTCCAAATCCTTTCACTTGTCAAGTGTTTGGGGAATGTGAGGAAGCCTGGAGTGTCTGTGTGCTCAGGTGACTTGATAGACAAATTCACTTCAATTGGCTGCAGGCTGCAGCCTTTTCATGAAATTACTGGTGCTGATTCAGCCTTGACTGCTTATCCTGAAGTTCTCGGTTGAATGGAGTGACTCCTCCACCGACACCACCAGTGGATGTTGTTTGCGCCCAATCCACGTCTCGTTTCAAGACTAGTCTTCCAAATACAATAGTCTTCCGATGTCTTCCGTCAGCTTCCATCTACTAAATGGTTACTAAATATATCTAAATATCATGTTTTGGGATCCTTCAAAGACTAGTACGTTTCCATACGTTTCCCCTCTCAAAGTCTCATCCGGATCACTTTCTCTGTCCAGTTCCAGCCTCCGGCAGAGTAACTTGCGGGGCCGAGCTGCCTGCACTGTGGGACGGTGTACTGTCAAGGCTCAGGATGGCCAAAGGTGTTACATGGTGTTACTAGCGGGTGTGTAAACATGTCAAAATTGTCAGATGCCAGGAGACTCTTCCGTGCCATGGAGGATAAAACATAACACGGGCTGAGCACCTTTGCCAGAAAGGATCTGCGCTGCATGCTTGACATGAACACTGGAGAAGCGGAAGCGAAGCAAGCAGTGCGTAGTTGAAAGGATATGGACATATGGACTGATGATGTCATTAATGGAAAGGTCAATTCGTCAAGCAGTCCTGCGCAAAAAGACAGAAGGTTGGAAATCTCACACTGGAGGAGAATGGTTGAGTTGGATGAGAATGGAAGGTCTTGAGCCACAAGTGAGGCGGATATGCAAGTTTCTGGAAGGTACCGTAGAATACCTTACCTATTGGTTATGGTCAATATTTGGTATATAGCTCCAAGTCATCAATTTTTGAAGAGTGTATTATCGTTTTTCGGGTTTTGGTATATAAGCAAGTGTTATCGTTTTTTGTCTCGAATACTACTTTCCATTAACCTAAATTTTGGTTGAAGCTCATATCACCAAATTGTTTGCTCATGTGTTTCCACACTCTTTGCCCATGCCGACTTAAAGTACTCGCAAGTCGAGTTTATCCGGCATTGAATGGTATGGTAGATCACAGTCATAACGACTAGTAACTGAGGAAGATGGAAGCGAACCATGGCTGGAAAGTTGAACTAGGAGCTCTGGTGGCCATTTTGAATCACACTTTGCCACACTGGATCACACTGGTTATTCACTGGTTCTTTACTGGTTATTTGGCACCAACGCTGTCATGAGCCGCGCACAGTCCTCCTCACTTCACAAGTTTTTTCCACCGAACCTCAGTGGCCGGGCGGGCGATCCAGGGCGCTGCCGAGTTCTCCGGGTTCTACTGCGGCTTCGGGTGCTCTGCAGCAGTTCCACTCTCTTGTTGCATTTCTCTGTTGCACATTGGATCACATTGGTGGAAGAGTTTTCATCCATTCCAAGTGATCCGAAAATTGCCGAACTGGAGTGGCGTCTAATCACCTACACCACATCCAGCTATGTTCAGGTACTAAAACTGGTTTTCTTGTTGGACTGGTATAGTTTGGCCATGTCTGGCCGCAGCATAGGATCAATCCCTGGGATCACGGAATTTTTGTTTGAGCTCGCCCAGTCCAACAAGTTGGTGCATGCAAAGGATACCATGGTGAAACAAACCAGGCAGCTGTACAAACATTGTGACATATTGTGACCCACAATCAAGAAAATGCACTTGTGACGTCACAATGGGCTCATCCATCACATGGCGGATCACATGGCGCATCACATGGCCATGGTTCCTCGTTCTCACGGATGATCATGGCATCTTTGTCCATAAAACCTAAGCAAAGCAGCAACACACTGCAACATATTCGTGAGACGCCAACATGCATAGGGTATCATAGGGTCATAGAGAGACTAGATTCCTAGAATTTCCTAGATATTCAGCATCGGTTCCATTGATTTTGATAGCATGTTTGTTTTGCAAGGCACGCTCGACGGTGTTCAACATCCGCAAGTGGAGAGCCTTCAAGGCGTGGTTTCAACATGTTTCAACCCATCACATCCCAAAAAAAACAAAAGCATTCTATAGTCGGATTTGGCCATCTTCCCATATGTGGGATAAGAAAAAAATAACTATAATAACTATAATTACTTTACTTCGAGTTATCCCCACCATGACATCTATACGTTTTGCTACTGGCAAATCTTCTAGCATTCTATCTGACATATCTTCTGGCATTTTATCTGGCATATCTTCTGGCATTCTATCCGGCATATCTTCTGGCATATCTTCTGGCACTCTATCTGGCATATCTTCTGGCATATCTTCTGACATTCTATCTGGCATATCTTCTGGCAGGTGTTCTGGCATATCTTCTGGCATATCTTCTGGCATATCTTCTGGCATTCTATCTGGCATTCTGCATATCTTCTGGCATGTTATCTGGCAAATCTTCTGGGATTCTATCTGGCATATCTTGTGGCAGTCTATCTGATATTTTATCTGGCATTCTATTTGGCATACCTTTTGGCATTCTATCTGGCATATCTTCTGGCATTCTATCTGGTATTTCTTCTGCACATTCTTTGTCCCATATCTTCCTACATGAGGTCCGGCAGGGAACACTTGGCGTGGATACTCGCGGTTGAGGTCCGGCAGGGAACATTTCCAACAGGGCTTTTCCAACTACATTTGCCTCCCATCGCCACTGCCATGTGCGAACGTACGTCCAAATGAGGTCATTCAATTTTTGTTCGCTTTCTGGGCAAGATGTCAACTGATCGGGCTTTGATCATACCCCACCCCTGCGTGACGAGACACATCTTCAACGTAGCATGACGTATGTGCGCACGTGCAAGTGAACGTGCCGTGGCGTAACATCATGGGAGTGCGCAAGTACGTGAACGTTATTGCCCCACCCTATAAAACAGTTTAGACAATTTGGAAGGAAATAGTTAATTTTGAAAAATAGTTAATTCGATGTTTTTAGAAAAAAAGTTAGCTAATTAGTTAACTTTTTTTACCTTAGTTAAAAAATAGTTAAAAATAGCTTTAAAAAATAGTTTAAACATAGTTAAAAATAGTATTTAGTAAAAAATAGTTTTTTTTGCTATTTTTAACTATTTTTGAACGATTTTTTGAACTATGTTTAACTATCTTTAAAAAAATGAAGGATGTTTGACATCATTTTTGAAGATTAATATGTGATGTCTCTATGTTATTTAATGCTATTTTGTTCATTTTGTACCATATTGTGAGCAATAGTTTCATGATTCTGTGCAAATATCTTTTCCTATTCTACCTAATTTTGAACACCTGAGTTTCCAGTGGCTTTGAAAAACAATATGAAAAGTGATTGTTTCTTTTTCTTTCACTGTGAAAGCATCTCAAACATGTGTGGGTTCCCTCAAGATAAGAATCTGGGCCTCTCAAAGTGTTTGGTCTCTCAAAAAAGAAAACCTCTCACAATGTGTGGCTTTCAACCATGGCTGCTGCCAGAAACATGAATCCCTCAAAGTGCTTGGGTCTCTCAACATGTGGCTCTCAAAGTGGTGCACCTGCAGGTTTTTTTAGACCTTGACCACATGAACCTTTGCCACAATGCCAGTTCTTGTTCGTGCCAAACTTAAACTTCAGTCACCAAAAATAATAAGTACCCTAGATCAGCCGGGTTTAGATCAGAAGACTTTGTGAACCCCCATGCGCATAAATAAACTCAAAATAACTTAAAAACGCATTAATTTTTTTCACATATTTAAGCATTTTATCCCATTAAAACGCATGTTTTTAACATTTTTTCATTTTATCTCATTTTTTATTTGGTTGGGGTACAAATGGATACGCATAAAAATTGGTGGATTATATAAATTATCTGAGGGACATGTGAGTGACATATGATTCATAATATAATATCATGGACGATGAGTCCAATGGTGAATGAACCAGGTTCACCAAGCAAGTGGGGTAGCAGGCCCAGTACTCCAGACCTTAGTCGGCAAGGATGCCAATGGCAGAAAGTCAAAAGAGAGTCCGATGGCACATCTGGTCGAATTTTTCCTTTAAAATGCGTAATCCACTAGTAATTAATTAGCTAGCCAATCAACGATTGCAGTGTCAATCTTTCGTTCACTTGTCAGTCAAATGTTTCGATCACTTGTCAATCAGCTTGTCCACCATCACTTATCAATCAAATGTTTCGATCACTTGTCCAACTGAAGTCTGAACAAATGAGCTTTGATTTTTTCCATCCGCTTTCAGCATGAGACTGGAGCTAAAATGTGATTAGGTTTCGCATTGTGATTGAATTATGAATTCCAAACACTTTGGAATATTCGGACCACAGCCTTTCCAAAAGCTGGAGTGTACACCTCAGATTCTTGCAGCAATGTTTTATTGCCGGTTTGGCATCTATCATCATTTAGCTGAGTTACTTGAGATACCTGCATTGTTAAAGTTAAAGAGGTAATCTATTAATCAACTTTCAACCAACCAATGGGAAAAGGACATCTATGAACTCCGGACCTTTGACCTGTGCTATTTTGTCAAAAACGACGAAGGTGAAACGTTGGTCTTTTACCTGATGATGTACCTTTTGCACCTTGAAACATGTCAACAAGAGAGTCGAGAGAGAACAGCATGTGTAACATGAGCATTGATTTCTTCATTGTACATTGTACAGTACAGTACAGTCCAGCAATTACAATGTTGGTGATTTTACCAAGACGTCAGGATGGTCTGAGACAGGACGGTCTGAGACATGAGCATTGATTTCTTCATTGTACATTGTTCAGTACAGTACAGTCCAGCAATTACAATGTTGGTGATTTTAACAGCAGCTGTGACACTGGACATCAGGACGGTCTGAGTCAGGATGAATGGAAGCTTCTGCTGAGACCAAGACTGACTGGCATGGCATGTCCCGGGCATCACGATTGACCCAGCCTGAGCCGAGCTCTGTGATGACGCCATGACGCGTTCAATATCCATGATCATGATCATGATCAATTTCAAATTTCCATCACATGTGTGAATTTGAATTGTGAATATGAATCATGTGAGATTCGTGCTTTGGATCAAGTTCCAAGTTGCAAGTTTGATGTGATTGTGATTCATGCTTTGGACTCGGATTCTGAAACCAGCAAATTCTTTCTGACTCTCTAGATAACAGATAACATGAATAAAATGCAAGGATGGTCAGGTCAAGCCAAGTTTTTGATGATTCTGCTGAGATCAAGACTGGCAATTAGCCCTTCGATGTGACCTGCAAACTTGTGATGATGCTGATGATGTGTTCAATATCCCCGTCAATCTTGAAATGTGCACCATTTGAGTTTGCACAAATGCAGTGACATGTGCACTTTTTGACAACCAGCACACAGCCGTCAGAAGACTCCAAGATCATCCTATTGACTTTTCTCTTGGCAGTCTTGGCCATTGGCATACTCGACAATTCCAAAGTCGATTTTCGACAATTCCAGCGTCGAGCAGCGTCCATAAAATTCCAAAGTCGATCGATTGTTTCCACAAGACAATTCCAAAGTCGATTTTCGACAATTCCAGCTTCGAGCAGCGTCCGTAAAATTCCAAAGTCGATCGACTGGTTCGACAAAATTCTGGTATATAAACTCGAACACCACACTTGGACCGAGAAAATCAAACTTAGACTTCCTCGACTTCAAGGTCCAAAGCAAGTTCCCCATAATCGGCCCAGTTTTCAGAGGTGAAAGTACTGTAAATTGTTGACAAATGTGCACGTTGGACAAGGTGCCAGTACCCCATGTGCTTGATCCAGATGAGGTTATTCCAAGGCGTCCACGAGATCCAAGTAGGGTCACTAATTTCACCACGTGTGCCCCACACTTCAGACAGCCGCACATCCGGCTCTGATTCTGGCTCAGGCTCGTCCATTGCGAACAAAATTGCACTGAATTATGAATTCGAACAAAATTGCACTGGCTCAGGCTCGTCCAAGTGTCGATCTTCCCCAAGGTGGAGGTCCATCTGGTTCTGCTGGTTGCCTAACATCCCAAAGTGCATGTTCAAATCCATGATGCATGCTACTATTTGCACCACACTTGGTGAAACCAAACCCCACCAATCTATACTTTTGGCCAAGAAACATAGATCCAAGTCTTGAAGATGGATGGTCTGCATCGAAAGCTACTTGCCTTTGGAGCATTCCTGGGCTGTGAGAATTTTGATCCATGTAGGTTAAATTTCTTTTAAACCAGGAGTCCCAATTCTTGAGCGCACTCTTTAAAGAAAACAATCCCAGTTCTTGGGTGGTGCCACAGCAACAATTTTTCCAATCTCAGCCAAAGAGACTGTAAGCCATGAGGACCATCAGTCCTTACATAGGAATGTGTTCCCTCTCTCTCGCTCTCTCTCTCTCTCTCTCCAAGTGCCATCCTCTCAGCATGTTATCCCTCAAAGTGCTCTCCAGGTGTGCTGCCTCTCTCTCTCTCTCTCTC
>Ga0126342_10005417_pt1 | contig 22250 bp, 18 predicted proteins | sample Cyp1metagenome_FD_92528 | JGI IMG/M metagenome (GOLD analysis project Ga0126342, IMG submission 92528) | Coral microbial communities from Lord Howe Island, Old Settlement Bay, Australia - Cyphastrea 1 metagenome | ecosystem: Host-associated > Invertebrates > Cnidaria > Coral ...
CCACTGGAACATGAATGAGAGATGAAGTGTTGATCGTTTTTTTGCATTTCGTGGTAGCGTAATTTCGTGGAAATTTATAGGTAATCAGAGGTTTTTCGTCGCAAGTGATGTCGAAAATGTGTGGGGGTCATTTTCGGCGTAAGTGACCTTAAAAATTTCGTCCTAAGTGAACGTGGGACCATCATTAACCATATAATAATCATCATCATTAACCATGAAATTAACAGTATATTAACCACATATAAATTAACCATATATTTTTCAAAGGAGGGTAGGTATACCACCAACCAGTTATATTCAGCGATGCTGCTGCCAGTGCCAGGTCGCCTGAGGAATGAGGAGTTGGCAGAGCTGAGAAGGCTGTGCGGCTTGGAGGACAGATCTGGTAGGGCCATATTCATTGGCAGATATAGATGATTTTTTTCACTGGATTGGTTTAAGGGAAAATTTTAACCGGAAAGCCCCATATTTAATGGGAAAATCTATGGTTTCCGGTTAAGATTTTCCCTTAAACCAATCCATTGATTTTTTGCGTGGTTATGATAACGGTTATGACATTTTACAGCCCCAAGCCCAAGACCACAGTGGTTACCAAACAAGGGAGTACACATTTTATATATATAATATAATAATATATATATATATAATTCCTCCCCTACTACTGAACGGGGAACCCCCCGAATGATAGACGCCTGGGGGAGTTTTTTTTTATATTAGGGTGGTATTATTTAGTATTAGGGTGCGAAGCTTCCCACTAATACTACGTAAATTTAAAGCTGTCAATAAAAAACTAACTTTTCGATTTCAAAATTGATCAAATTCCCTTTTTAAATCTACAGTAAACAAATATATGGCCAAACATTGGATTTCGCAGCTTTCCCCTAATATTAAACTATAAACCTTAAAAAAACTTAAATTTTTGATTTTAAAGGACAGACCCTAATAAAAAACACCCCGGTGTTGACTAGTTTTTATTATTGAGGGGTGAACCCCCGCAAATGGAACCTTCATATTGAACAAAACTGTTTTCTAAACGGAATCGATAAAGAATCAAATTGGCCAACTTCAAACTTGCTAACATTTAAAATGGACCCTAGATTTTAGTATTTGGGGTACGTCAAAGGCAATAGGGAAAAACAGGTTAGCCAAAAATGTTCTCCACTGCCACGGCATTTTGCGGATGACGATCCCTGACTCCTATTCTGCCATGGGGTTGACATCCCCAAACTGAGTGATTTGTTGAATTGCAAGAAAGGAGGGTACGGGGTGGGTAAAAGGAGTGGATATGATGAAACTTCTGGAGTTTCTGTGAGACCTTTTGATTTTTGAAGCCAAACAGATGCGTAGCAAATAATTGGGATTGAACAAGCAACATTGAACTATTGGGATTGAGCCATCACTTTGTAGGGTTGAACCAGACCATATGGAATGCCATTCCATCGAAAAGTCAGATCTGCCGGGGATTGCGACAGCCCTCGCGAGTTTTCTGATCTGGGGCTAATCTATTAGATATTAGGCTGGACAGCAACATCTATTGGGTTCCAAGGTTGACGACCCAATCCTTGACTCATTATCTCAATACTTGGGGGAATAAAAGGTTGGGACCCCCGTGGCCAAGGGAATCATCCTAAAAAGTGTGTACAACTTTTTTTTGGGGGGAACTTGCCTCAACATGTATCAACATATTTTTTTAGATTCTCGCAACAACACATTTCCAGGATTACTGTAAACGTATCCAATTTTGCCGTGTAATGTCCAAAATGTCTTCCGTTCAGCTGGGTGACATCTGCATGAGGAGCCTCCGACAGCCAGCTGACACCAAAAAAGCTTGCGGCGCTGATTCCGGATGTTCATGGTGAAAATGAATGAAAATGAGACTTTTGACCCAGTGGACTTTGTTCTTTTTGTTCTCTGGAAAATTTGGGTGGCATGATGAACCAAAGCCGGAAGGCACTTCACTTTGAGCAGGTCCCCTCAACAAGAAAGTCCTAAGTCTTGGACTTCGACCAGGTACGAATACCCTTGGACTATCCCGACAAGAGTCGCTGTATCATTACCAGCACCTGGGATGAATGTCGGGCAAAGCTGGTAATGGCAAGCCTGGATGAATGTTGACCTGTGGTTTAGATGTTTGAACATTTTCATGCCATTGTAATTGTAATAACAGTTATTTTTTGGATATTTTTTGGTTAACCCCGTTACTAACACCCCTAAGTAATCGGGGATCATTGATCCGGGATGAGATTGCTGCGAGTGGTTTGCAACCATGGTGAGTAGGTCCATGGCTACCCAAACCGCTACCCCTCAGCAAAACAGACCTGGCAATGGACAACCCCCCATCTATATCCATTTTGAATATTTTGACATGATCTTCCCATTGGAAATCGGGGTTTCCTCTGCCATGTTCGAGAGGGTAACTGGCTGGAATTACCATCCGTGGTGAGTCATGGAGTGTTCGGTCCAAAAATTCGTCGTCTTTCCACGGGCTTCGTCCACAAACTTGGAGACTAAAGATGCACCCGTGGCGCTGAGTGCAGGGAAACCAATGGTTGGGTGTCCCGTTGGATGCAAAGAGATTAGGATCCTGATTGAAGGGCAGCTGTTTTTTAGGGACCTCAGCTGCGCAATGTCATGCATCAAAAGATCTGGTTGGTGGTGACTGGAACCATGGAATTGTATGACTTTCCATATATTGGGAATGTCATCATCCCAACTGACGAAGTCCATCATGAATCAGAGGGGTAGGTAGGTATACCACCAACCAGTAATTACTATTAACCATCATTAACCATATAATAATAATCATCATCATTAACCATGAAATTAACAGTACATTAACCACATTTCTTAACCATATTATAATCCATATTAACCATATTAACAGTATATTAACCATTACAAACATTAACCATCATCATTAACCATTATTAACAGGTAGGTTGAACCCACCAACCAGAGATCGTCGTGCTGAGGCTGGGGCAATCCGGTGGTGAATTGGAATCCCAACGATGACAAGGATCCAATCGTGACTTGGCGCCTTAGGTTCGTTGTGACTTTGTCCCCGGGTATCCCGTTGTGTATTGTGAATCGTTTGGTTATATATAATATAATGTATATATATTATATTATATATATATGTATAATATCTTTTGGGCCTGAAAGCTACTTGGCACCTCAAAAAAACTGCCAGGGATCGAATCCTCCGGATCGTCGGAATTCTCCTGGTCTCACCAGGTCTGAGTGAACGGGAACACCTGTAGCTTCCTAAAGCAACACTTGTTGCTACAAAGACAAAGAGAAAAACCAGGACCATGGACTATGTAAACTATGAAAAATGTAGACTATATACTTTTTCAAGATATTTTTTGACTCTAGATCCTCAAAGAAATCCAATGAAAGTCGCTGAACCAAAACCCTGGCCAAGGTTAGGCCCTCGATTTGCCAAGGTAGAGACGCCCACTTCGATTGATCCTATGATGTGGATGCCCATAGCAGATCCTTGACACGGGAGGATACGTTGCAGGATACCGCCAGCAGGATACGTTGCAGGTGTCCAAGCAGGAAATCTTCGAAAAGAAATAAAGGGAGATACAGCTGTATCCATTAGATAATACTAAAACTAATGTCAATGAAACTACCCTCTGGTTATGACTAACATAGCCATGGTATAGATGGCCCATTTATAGATGGTTTACCTGTTAGAAATGGTGATTTTCCATGGCTATGTTAAATAACCAGAGGGTAGATACCTCTGAATGATGAAATCAGGAGATACTCTCCGGTGAAGAAAACGATGTCGACCATCCATGGGAAACTCCAGCTGTATCCAGCTGGGAAGGGACTTTGATCCCTGCCCAGATCATGGTGATGAAGGTGAATTTCTCTTTGATGGGAAATCAACATCCAAAAAAAAGTGGATGTCCTAAAATGAGGCGAATTACCCCAAATCATCCATCTTCATAGATTTTGCATTACAAAGCAACTATTTTAAGGGGATCTCCCATGGAAACATCGCGCCTTTCCGGCGACTCAGGATGAGCTCCAACAGCGTCCCAGCATTAAGAAATTCGCGGCGTGCCGGCAAGAAACCAGGCGCCGTGAACAACCGAAACGAGGGGCGCTGTGTGCCCAAGCTGTTTCATGGATGCATCATAGATATTAATCAGTGGCACAGTGGTGATGCCATGTGGGGCCCCAGTGATGCTAGTTCGCTAGTTCATAAAGCCCAATAACTATAGTTATAAGATGTTATAAGTATCATAAACCACAGTTGTTGGAGTTATATAAACCAGTGTACCAGTAAATGGTGAATTATAAGGTATATAATATATATAATGGTAAAGGGTTGGCTGGGAATAAAAGTCTGTAAGTTTTTTTAGCCAAGAAGATGGGTCGGAGCACTGCCCAGTTCACTTTCATAACGGTTCACATTGGTATGATACATATTCTTCCCCCAAACGCCCACTCAAACCAGTTTGGAAAATCCCATACGACCATCAACCACAAGGTATTTCTGGGGCACTGGTCAAATTTTGTGAAATGGCCAATGATGGGATAACTGGTTGAGGATCATGAAGCCATCACAGGTCCTAGTAGGCTGAATCTTCCTGAGCGGCTCACCTGCAAAATAGCCAGCATAGGCCGCTTCAATTCTTGGGACCAGCTGTTTCACAGCATTTGGTGTTTGATTTGGCGATTTATTGAAGATCTATTTTTGTTGATTCATGTAAAAATGCTCATTTGACTTGACTTCTTCTAATGTTTCTGTCCGGGACAACTGGGATCTTCACTGTTTGGTAGATGTCTGTTTTTTGCAACTTGAAAGACCTGACGATTCTTGGACATGGTTGACCACATATTCCCCATTGCTTGGGTGATGTTCAACTGAAGGGAAGGGTCAGCGTTTAAGACCCATCAAAAAGTACATATTTGAACCATTTCTAGTAGTAGTAAACCATAAAACCATCCCAATTGTCGTCGTTTTTTGCTAGTGATGCCCATTCTTTTTGACAACCAGCAGAAATGGTGAAATCAGTGGAAGAGAGAGCGGCAGCGGCAGGACCGCTTCGAGACGTGCGGATGAGAAGCGAAAACGTGGTATTGAGGTGGGACAGCTGGACCAGACCTGGACTCGTTCAGGGCGAAACACATTGGTTTTTTTTGGGGTCAAAATTGGCAAGCCAAGATGGGAATTTGTTTGCCAAAGGGGATTTAGACTGGCAAAATTCGTTTTTAACCAGCCAACATTGTGATTTGAGCAGGGGGTATGGAACTGCCTTCGCCATAGCAGAATCCCTTGAACAACATTGGCAGATTGTGATTGAGGCGAATTTATTGCAATTGGTGGGAGGATTCCCCTGGTAGAGAAAGAACCATAGATAATCAATAGATAATCAAGATGATTAGTTGGTGGTTTTGATTTTACATGTCCAGCCGTAAGAGGAATTATGATCCCTGGTGTTTCTTTTTTTCTATTTGATGAAGATTGGAAACTCAAACAAATTACCCTCTGGTAATTTAACATAGCTATTGAAAATGGCCATTTATAGTGAGTTTTCCCATTAAACATGGTGATTTTCCATAGCTATGTAAACGTTTACCAGAGGGTACATGTTCGTTTTTGACGTTTGTGGGTGGGCCTGTCAGCCCCGCGCAGAGTTGACATTTCGGGCTGCAAATTTTACAAATCAGCGCAAGGAGAGTCAACGTTTTAGCATGAATACTTCGTTTACTTGTATGAACAAGGGATATAAGGGGCATTAGAGCTAAAGACATGCTAAACCATCAACATACTGTGCATCAATTGATGTGATAAGCATGAGCATCCAAATGCTATTCGAATCTTAGTTGGCATATGAGCCTTTCAAGATTATTGAACAGTGCTATTCTTCCCCTACAGCGATGGGAATATTACTGTAACTGACACCACTGGGTGGTCAACCATAAGCCTGAGGATAGCGCTTGATGATCTGCCAGCCATTTAAAGTGAAGCTCAGATCATAGAGCCAAACATCAATTTGAGGGGTTCCCAGATATTGCCCCGTTCTAGGTGGCTTCAACTTTGAGAATAGGGTACCCCAAAATTTCAATGCTTCATGATCATTTGGTCATATTTCGCCAATTTTTCAATGGCCATCTTCGGGTATTTTCCATGGTATTTTATTTCCCATTTCCGGACACACCGAAATATCCCTCTGGTAACCGAAATGGTAAACCAACAGTTCGATGTGGACAACCCATCTTTTTTTTTTGCTCCTTATCCCAGGGATTTTCCACATCTATGTTAGTTTACCCAGGGTAAAATCCCTATCCCAAATAATGGGGGCTCATTCTACCACTATCATGATCGCTTCTTTCCCATTTTCGGATATGGAACATACCATAATTATCCTATTGTTGCTATGTAAACCCCATAATTATCCTATTGTTCATATAGAACATCCCATAATTATGATAATCAATGACTATCCTATTTTATTGCTATTTAAATCCCACTAAAATTATCCAACATTGTTGATATGGAAAATCCCACTTCATTTTCTTATTGTTGCTATTACCCTCTGGTTATGACTAACATAGCCATGGTTTTTCGATGGCCCATAGAAATAGATGGTTTACCGAACTGAAAAATGGTGGATCTTTCCATGGCTATGTTAGTCATAACCAGATGGTAAAATCCGATGAACAAATCCTGTTACCTGTTCATCCCACGTTCTGCCAAGGTGCCCGAGATGACTCGCATCCTGCTGAGTTCCAATCCATCGCTGCCAAGGTGGGTTTGAAGTTGTGAGTTGGACCCGACATGGACCCAGTGGTTTTTAGGTTGAAAGATGTGAGTCATGAGATTTTTATATGGATATTTTATATGGATAAACCCACTATATCCAATGGGATACAAGTTTAACTGAATGGGATTTAATGATATGAATATGGAGCTTTCCTGAAATGGGGGTACCTCGAAATCATCCATTTTAATGGGATTTTCCACTATAAACCAACCATTTTGGGATACCCCCATTTATGGAACCCTCCATATGTTTTTCATGACTTGACTCATGAGGGGAATCGTGAAGAATGCCAGACCTATGGTCGACATCAAAATCAAAAGCCACATCTCTCTGGCTTTCCGGTTTGATGGTTTCAATCTATAGTACCCCCCCAAAAAAATGGGGTTGCTACACTTGTCATCTTTGTTCCAGCTGAATGTATGATATTCTTTGATGTTGCCAGAATTGCTGTTGCTACATGGTTGGGAAGTGGATTATGAGCCCTTGTAACTTGAACGTCTTGGGAATATACACAAGTGACTACCAACTTCAGTTCTGTCAACATCTAAACATCGTCCTCTCTCTCGCTCTCTGTATCCATATAATGTACTGTAATTGTATATACAATTGATTATAGTCGCACTATATATTATATATGTTGTATTATATATATATATATGTATATTATATTTCATAAAATATATACATATGTTATAATATGGTATAATGTAGTATAATATATAATATACAATATATAATATACAATATATAATATACAATATACAATATATAATATATAATACATAATATATAATCTAATGTAATATAATATAATATGATATGATATAATATATATACATATACATACGCTACTTTTGAGAAATTTTGACACCACCCAGCACTTTTTGTTTCCCCTGGAAACGTCTTCGGCCAGGTTGGCCGCGGCTGAGCAAAGGTGTGTGGATGAAGGTAAAGCAGGTGGGGAGCTGCCCCCAGTCCACCATTTTTGCATCATGGGGATATATAATATATATTACAATTTACCCATATATATATATGGGATTTAATGGGTTTTAATGGTGACTTAATGGGATCTAATGGGATTTACTGGGATATACCCTCTGGTAAACTAACATAGCAATGGAAAATGGAAAATGACCATAGAAATAGTGGATTTACCCAGCTATAAAATGGTGGATCTTACCATATATCATATACGTTGTAAGGGGGACGTGATGGAGCATATTCAGTTGTATATATATATTTATACAGAGTACAGAGATTATAAATACACAACCATATGATATTCTGACGGGGGATAGACGGGCGTAGAAATGCAGTAGGTAGGACATATCTGTATACGTAGAGAGCATGGATTTGCAAATTGAATTTGTCCAGACACGAATGTTGATGTGGAAGCTGATTGCTAAACCGCTGGATTTTGGAGTAGCCATTCATTTTAAGTGAGAAAAGCAACTGAATGCGATAGAACTACATGGATTAGAATCTCACCTTGACCTCACTGTAAAATACTGTAAATGATGATTAAAAAGGGGGAATCTTCCCACAGTCACCGTGAGTTTCCTGTTGGTTTTTCGGATTTTTGAAAGAAACGTGGGGTGAGAACTAATAGATGGCCCTACAACTGGGAGATTCTGAGGGCTATCGGTTGAACTTGCCGTGGGCGGACACCCATTTGAATACGACACCTGGCGGCCACATGGCCGGCTACAAGTGATAGTTAGCAATCCCTTCTCCCGACCAAAAATAACCCACTGGAAATCCTGGTTTCGTACTGGATTTGTTTATTTTGGAGGCCCACCGTATTCGACTTTGATATTAGGCGATGGGATTACCATCTGGTTATTTCACATAGCCATGGAAAATCACCATTTTTCAGTTCGGTAAACCATCTATTTCTATGGGCCATCGAAAAACCATGGTTATGTTAGTCATAACCAGAGGGTATATATTTTTCTACTTTGCTTCGAAGGCCATGAATCTGTCAACAGATCAGGACTGGGTGGCGCGAATTTCCCATGTCGTGCCAGAGCGCCAGGAAGTAGCAGCCCGACGAAACGGCAGCTGCGAAAGCATTGTGTCTTTACGGCGGTGTCGTGCCCAGATTTGGAAAGCTGTGCAGTGACTGAGGAAAAATGCCTCCTGGAAAGTCCTTCAAAAATTGAGTCAAATTGATTTAACTGAGACTTCCCAATTTTATTTCTGACACTTCCAAATTTTACTCAAAGAATCAAGTGAATCAAGATCCAACAAGAGAATCAGTTGGGATTTTTCCAGCTTCCGTGTTGACTCGATTCGTTGCTGAAATGAAAGTCGTGCAAGTCGTTTTTCGGGGCACCCCGCTATGTTTGTGGCTTCGATGTTTATAAGTATGACAGTGAGCCATCTAACAGATTCCAACCATATAGATATATGATATATATATATATCATACACATCCATACTTGGTTTATACATGTAAACCATATTGTAAACCCATATCTAGAACCGATCTAACTTCATCTAACTGTAATATATATATATAACTTACCATTTAAAACACAAAAGATTCAAGTCCAGCTTTTTAGAAACCCAGCGGCGGTGACCCCCCGTGCGTTTTATCCAGCGATTTTTCAACGCCGAGTCCTCCGGCTTTGTCCACTATGCTGGATGAGGCGCGCCTGGTGTTGCTGATGACTTCGCGGAGACTACCTGGGTAAATTATAAGGACCTCACTGTTCGACCTCACTGGGAATCATGGTTAGTAAATCATCCCCAAATGGGCTTAAAAAACAGTTTGCTATTGAAAATGGCCATAGAAATAGTGGATTTTCCCATTAAACATGGTGATTTTCCAATGTTAAATTACCAGAGGGTACCCAATAAGATAGGGGATTGCAATCTGTTTGGTGGTGACTGGAACCATGGATTTTTTTTTTATGACTTTCCAGAAACAGTTGGGAATGGAATGTCATCATCCCAACTGACTTTCACTCCATCATTTTTCAGAAGGGGTTGGTAGGTATACCACCAACCAGATTACAATAGTTTTACCCTCTGATAAACGTTTACGTAACTATATGGAAAGATCCACCTTATTTTTTTAAAGGGTATATAAATCCACAACATTTCGACTGGGCCATGGCTTCAAGTGCACGCACACTGTTCGTTTTTGTTGACCAGGCCGGGTTGATCCAAATCGTTGATCCATGGCTGCTGAATCCCATGGATAACCGATGACTGGATCGTCACGCCATGCGACCAAGAAATATGGAACCGATTAGCAAATTGGAGGTAGCGATTCCATATATTTTTGGCCTATGGAAGTGAATATCCCCACTATATATATGGCCTTATATATATGATATTATATATATATGGTTTACAGTAGCTCCATAAATTGGATCCTGAAATTACCATATGTATAGACTCTCCATTTTTTGGGGTCTCCAATTCTCACCCATTCCCATCAGAGTTCAGATGAGCAATGTTCAAAACCACTGTAGGTTGATGATTGTGTTATACTATCCAATATATTGGGCGAAACCATCATCCACTATGGAAATTAGTCAAGGATTGTCCGGATGGATCTGAAAATGGGGGTATACCCGCCCAAATGGTTACAAATGGCTATAATGATAGGAACAATGATGATTATAACCATTTGGTTGTAACTTATCTTGGTAGTAACCATTATAACCATTATGATTATACCTATGTCCACATTATAATGGTTATAACTTATCTTCTAATCCATCAAATTTGGCGGTAGCATATGTTCAGACAAACCCAGATGTAGCGACAAACATACCCATCGTAACAGCTATCTTCCGAAGTTTTTTTTGGATCATCGAGACAGTAGCTTCTGGTACTCAAATTTAAACGTGGTTGGCCGGAAAATGCCTGAAGTAAACCAGAGGAAGTATGTACCAAAGTCATCAAAGTCCCAGGGATTGATTGTTTGAAGCTTCGAATCAGATTTTGAAGGCCAGAACCGAATGGTTTTTTGCAGATCTTGGAGCCGGAGGATGATTGCCTTTAGGAATGGCTGGTTGGTGGTTTCAAACATGAATTTTATTTTCCATTTCATATATGGGATAGTCCCAACCCCATTGACGAACTCGTATTTTTCAAGATGGTTAAAACCAGCAATCAGGATTTGTTTTTTTTTCCAGAAATATTTCTTGATGGGATAGTCGTGTCTAAAGGGGGACACTAATGAGTAAACAAACTCTATCGCCCATCAAAGTATCACAGTGCCATGTCAAGGTACAAGGGTGGTATCCTTTCACCTGTGGGTTCGGCCCGCTCCTTTGACCATGGCATTATCCTTTGCGGTTGCTTACATTCCTATCATCAGTGACAGTGCAATTTCTGTCTAGAGTTTGGAACTTGATTGATTGAGATGTTTTCAATCAATATCAATGAACGCATACATTGTTTGTTACACAGGAGGATCACTTTGTAGCAAAGTCCATGCCACCATGTCGTCAGGGTTACTGCGGTTTCTCTTGAAACAGCGAATCAGGAAACGAGACACATCCACGTCCACGTGTGCAACGGATCGAGTGTGGGTACAGTTGTATTCCAGGGGCTTCTCATCATTTTTTCCTCTCCCAATGGCAATTTTGGGGCATAGACTTAGACCGTCCCCAGTGATTGGTTAAATATGTTGATTAATAGAGGGTTCCCCCTATTCAGCAACCAATAGGTATATCGGTAATTATATAGATAAGATACCAAACCGGCCCCTCTGTTCTTGGCTCATGGAGGTCGGGGCAAGCCGACTCTGAGCAGTTTTTGGGTCGCCCGTTCCGTCGTGAAATCAGCCGTTGCCCCACTGGTCAATTGGCCATGGTGGATTTTCACCGGCAGAGGTGCCTCCCTTGAAAGTTGACATGGATCAAAATGAGTTGCCCAGGCATGGTAGGGACATGAACATACCCTTGTTGATGGGTTAGTATTGGGAGCTCTACTCACTGGTTTATGAGGGAATCATTATAACAAAGGGATAGGGGGTATTTTTCATGGTTCATGTTGCAGCGAAGAACCTTTCAACTTTCAACCTTCATTCGCTTGGCCGTTTCAAAACTATTCATTTTCACTTGTTTGGGATGATGATTGCAGAACCAATCATTTTTTCATGGGATCGAAACCGTCAGCGGCTTATGTTTGGAAGGTCAACAGTTCTTTCAACATATCCCCAAGGGCTTCTGTGCGGATGGTCAAACTTGTGCTCTCTTGGACAAAAATATGACAAACACTTGAATCATAAGCCATATGCTCCATGGCGCTAGTATATTCACCTACAAAACTGGGCCATAAAAATGGGGTCATGGTGGGATTCATATTCCAGCACCATGGTTCGCATATGGGGAGGTAACATCTTCAAGAACCCCATCCCACGAGTGTTGGCACCTCTCTTCGTTCACGTGTGGCGTGGCAAGTGGTGTGAGAGGATCAGTTGATCGGTGGGTCAGCTAAAGGAACGACCTTAAATCATACCTTTGAATACCAAATTTATCCAACATTTCATACAACTTTCTTTGGGAATGCATGGAAGTTCTCTCGAACAATCGCGATGATTGGAGACTCCCGTTCCCGGATTCCCCACATAATGACCACTGAGTTTTAATGATGATCTGATCCCTTGAACTGGCGTGAAATTCCACAACAAACTTCACCGGTGGCACCACGGCCTAAAAAAACCCAAAACCGCCAGGCGGCAAAATTTTCTTCCCCAAATGTGTCTTCATTAAAACCTTGGTGGCACAATTTGGATTACCAGTTTGTGGGGGCAGTTTTGATGCAATGCATTTCAGAGCGGCTCACGTCCCCGATTGCAGGTTTAGGTGGCTACAGCAAGGATCATTTTTGTTACCCGAAAAAGATGTGCAGGGGCTTCTGGGGAACCCTTGGTCCAACCATACCACCATTTGGGATATCTGAATGCCAGATCTGCAAAAAAAGAACGGGGTTGTTGATCTTTTGTCCGAAAGTCCTGAAACTAGTCCTTCCTCTCACAGTCCCGTTGGAAACTTCAGGGCCGGCCAAGCTGTGCCAGATTTCCGCTTGCAAAAGGGGTGCGGCACAGGCGAGGTACATGTTAATAGATGTTAATGTAGATATGTCTCCAATTCTCTACACCCTCAAAGTATGATGGTTCAGTGAAAAATGGGTTGGTCTGAAAATGTGGTACCCTAAATTGCCTAAGATGGTTTATCATCATGTTCCACATTGAAATGCATAACTCAGGGAAAAAAACCCGTTTTCAGGGCCAAATATCCACCAAACATGCAAGCGTTCTTTTTTCGGGACCCCAGACCCAGATGACCCAGATCGAAAAGTTGTCAATGGCCGTGCTGGCCAGGAACCGATTTATTGGAGGTACCTACCATATATAAGGCCGAAAAAAAAGGCCTATATAACAGGATATCCCCACAATTCATATGGCCAGAAATATGGTACGTTTACGTAGCTCCAATTTATTGGATCCTGAAGATCTCCCTTTTTGTCAGGTTGGACGCCTGGATTTTTTTTGGGGGAAGCCATGAAGCCGCACTTGTTGACCGATGCTAAGGTGCAGCAAAAACTTCAAGGCCCTGGATTTCTGGCTGTGAGGGCTGGCTTTCTGGATAGAAACATGTTCAAGACACAAGGGATGCATTAATGAAACGAATCACTAGGGCCTCTAGGGCTTGGTGTGTTTTATCCATGTTCATACCAAAATGAATGATGATAGAGGTCCATATGTAGGTTTCTTAAGATTTGGAAGTTGGAAACAGGATCAGTGGACATGGCCGTTGAAAACATAGTTGACCAACGAGTACTTGCTACTAAGACATGAAAGTTATGGGTTTGCACAACAGTATAGTAGTTTTATTGTCAGATTGGAAGGCTTACCATTCTGATACTATCCCATGATCCGGGACATATACATGATGAACACATATCTGGATATATCAATCTTTCACTGACCTTACTGTGACGTCACTGAAATGATTGGTTTTGTTGGGGCCATGAAATCCCAACATCACCGACCTTTGAAGGTCCTTTCTTTTTTCGATGTGATCAAAGGCAAACAAAAACCTAAGGACCCGTTGGACCCTTGATTCGAGCCATTTTTGGAGTCTCAAAGTCCAAACCAAGCGTCGATCCAAAGTAGAAAAACGATCGCGGTGATGGCGAAGTGCTCGGTTGACCATCAGCCCGAGGGATTCACATCCATCGAGCCGGACACTTTTCGTGACGACTTGGGGATCAACTGGATCAACTTGGTCGGATCGGAGTAGGAAGGGGTACCTTCTTGGGTACCCAAGAACTTGACTCATACCCAGCGGAAAGTACATGAAAGTACTCAGCCTCAAGTTGAATTTGTATTCGACAAATGTTGGGTAGGTGGAACCGTTAGTGAACCTCTTTGGATCCAGTATAGAAATGTATCTGTTTTTTCTCTCGGCCTTTGGTCTGATAAAATGGCTACTCAACGGCACTTTCCCTCAAGCTTAGTATGGGAAGCTATGGCCCGCATCAGGAGATGGGGTTGGACCTCAATGTTTTTTGGCCATACACTGCCATACATCCCCTTTGATGGCAAGTTTCGCAGGTAAAATGAAGTGTTAAATTTTAGAACGATTAAACATGGAGATATACCATATATCCTAGATATTAGATCTTATATTGATCCGATTGTGTGGCCATGTTGAAAGGGGGTCCGTTACGTCACACGTTTCACCCATGGGTCGCCACCCTACAGTGGCGCGCCAAGGAAGTTGAGCCACGCTTCTCTGGATCCCACCCGGGCAAAGTGGTGAAGGCCATGGAAGGCGGATCAAAAAACCATGGTGACCATGGTGTATGGTGAGTACATGTGATCAACTGCAGTAATAGATGGTGAGTACCATTGCACTTTATCATAAGAATATCACTATTAATTCGTCTATGTATGATATATACATATATATATAATATATACATATACACTATGTATATATATATATATCTGTATGACGTACGTAGATTCACCAACCATCATGGTTTATCGGTATGATATGCTCTTATTTTTGATGCTTCTTGTTCTGTCCACGTTGAACTGGCTTTCCTCAACATTTACTTCCTATTTCCCCAAGCAATAGGACAAAAACATGTGTTGGATGGTATAGACGGTATAGATATGTAGATGATGATTTCACCATCATTTCACCATCTTTTCCAAGCTTCCACCTTTTCTATCTATTTCAGTCTTGCTATAACAGGACCCCCCCGGCTGAAGCTTCTTCGCTTCTAGGCATGGGAGCCTCATGGACCATGGCGCATTTGCTTGTGCCGTGGCGGAGAGTTGATGGTTGACTGTCGCAACGACAAAATGGACATGGGAGAATTTATGGTGGTTTCAAAACCATGGGAAAATGGTGATTTGATCTGATTTGTATGGAAAATCAACACCATTTTTGAATGGGTAAATCAACTGCTGGTTGGTAGGGACTGGAACCATGGAATTTTGAATGACTTTCCAGAAACAGTTGGGAATGTCATCATCCCAACAGACGATTCGTCATATTTTTCAGAGGGGTAGGTCAACCACCAACCAGATAGTATGGGAAATGAACGGATCATGGAAAAGATCCTGGTTGCAGTTTCCTGTACAGAATCGCCCCCAAGGGGGCCCCAAAAGCCAGTAAAAACCCATCGATTGTGGGCATGTTGCAGGTTCCTGATATTGTAGTAAGCCGTCCAACGTACGACAAAAAGCGCACAAAACCTTACATTTTGTTAAGGGGAGTGATTTTGTAGAAAAAGGCTGGTTGACTCCTAAGATATTTGATTTTGCAGTCAAAGCATGCTCCTGGGTGTCATATCTTTAGATCTTGATTCTGTAGTGGTGAGAGGGCAGAACCCTGATTCTGTAAAGGACAGTTCCCTGACACCCCTTTTCTCAAACGTTGCACATGCTGGATGCCTTTGGCCAAACTATCGTGCCAGGGCTGTTTTGGTCTTCAATACTAGGGGTAGCCTTTGCAGTAGGAACGGTTTATATGGTAGCCTCTCGTGGCCTCTACAAAATCACACACACCAAGGTGTCACCCTCTACAAAATCAAACTGCAACAAGTAATCACAGATTGCCCTCTACAAAATCAAGGTTCTATTTTATGAGCTCCAGGGTCCTGGGCTTTTGGAATTTTAAAGATGCCCCCAGCATTCCTGAGATTTTTGCCCTAAGAATCTTTAGAGGCCTACTTATCTTAAGGAATCCATCGTTCAAAAAAAACACGGTTTTGCGTTGAGATCTTAGAGCCTGACTTTGTAGAGCAGATGTAGGGGGCCCACTTGTGAATAGGTAAGACATTGAGTTTTGAGAGCGACTTATCTGAAGAAAACCTAGAGAGTTTGATTTTGTAGAGAACATATGAGAAAAAGGCTACAACATCCAAAACGGACACTTGGGACATCTTGGAACTTTAGTGAGACTTGTAAAGCTTGTTGAAACAATTAATGCTCCGTACACAATCAAAGATAGGCACTTGGGACTTTGGAGGGACGTGTAAAACTGGAAACAAACTCATCTTACAAAGTCAAAAGCAGAAACTAGGGACTTTGGAGGGACTTGTAAAACTTGTAAACAAACTCATGCTACAGAATCGAAAACAGACACTACAGTAGGGACTTTGGAGGGACTTGAAGGGACTTGTAAAACTTGTAAATAGACTCATGCTACAAAGTCAAAAACAGGCACTTGGGACCTTGGAGGGACTTGTAAACCTTGTGAAACAACAAACAAAAAAACATGCTGCTGCAAAATAAAAACAAACAATATCTACAGATTCGACTCAACACAAACCTCACCAGCATCGTTTGAAGTTGCACATCGCAAGTGATGATCATTGAGGCATTTACACGTTTGGATTTTTTTTAATCATGCATGAATGTGCCTCGTTAAAACAAATCAGAACTTTCAACTGAAGAAGGTTCCTGATTATGTAGTATGCAAGATCCTACTCTGGAAAGCAGAGCCTGATTTTGTAGAAGTGCACATTGGCACCTGACGTTGGGGTCTTAGAATCAGGGGTCCCCAGAACTCCCGTAACTGCAATGGGGATCGATATTTATAACACAAATACATCTCCACCCCGGGACGAAACTGGCACCCATGTGGATATACAGATAGTCAAACATGGTTTGCTGCAAAATCCCCCATTGATAGACACGTGGTTCCCATTGAAATATAGTAGCAATTTATAGTATTTATGGAGCTATGCCCCATTGCCAACCATCAATGTTTGATGACACCACAGGGTAGTTGCTCACGCCGTGACGGGTGGCCTGTGTGTTCTGGCACATTTTTGCGTTATATATATATATGTCGGGTGGGGTGGGGTGGGGTGGGGTGGGGTGTGGTGGGATATTAACGTCCTCACGACCACGTCCTTGATATATACTACGTTGTCAATGCATGTTCCACCAACTGGGACGACCTTGATGATGCAACATGATGCTACGTTGACAGTATGTTGGGGTGGGGTGGGGTGGGATATTAACGTCCTCACGACCACGTCCTTGATATATACTACGTTGTCAACGCATGTTCCACCAACTGGGACGACCTTGATGATGCAACATGATGCTACGTTGACAAATGGGCATGACTTTGGTGCAGGTGAATCATCAGGCAAAACAGTTCGCAGTAAATTTGAAGAAAGCACCCAAGAGGGGTCTTAGCAAAGTTGGAGGCACCCAGTGTCTTGACAGAGCTTGGGGAATTTTGAAAAAATGGCTCCCAAAGCAATTGAATATCAAAAAAACGTCCAAAGGACATGGCGTAGTCAATCCTCACCTGAAGGAGAAGACGTTTCAATGGCTCTGGCGTCGCAATCTGAATGTGAACGAAAAGTTCACACCGACGCAAATGTGCCAGGAGCTTGGAAAGCTGTGCAAGTGGCGTGCTTGAGTGTGGAAAATGACGCTGACGCCGCCGCCCACAGGCCACCGGCCACGGCGTGACCTAGTTTACTTTAGTTTCATACTGAGCATGACCAAACTTTGTGGAGTCCTTGGGCTTGGTTGAGTGTGAGTCAGTAGCTTCAAATTGGTGGCAATTTTTAGCTTCTCTGACCGACACCCATGGGGTTTGACCAAACAGTTTGGGAAAAACCGGAAAAGAACAAGGAGAAAATCATGTTCCCCATGAAATGTGCAGAAAACTGCCATAAATTGGGCACCATCCACTTCCGGACAAACTCATGTCCATCTCTAATGGCTCCAGTAATCAACTGGAAAATCTTGCATGACTAGAGTTGATTTTCCCATTCATACCTCCATTTATAGGATTTTTTCAATTGACAGTTTTGACTACCAGATGGTAAATCACCATTTCTGGTGGCCAAATCCCAGTCCCAAGGCAGAAGAAGCGTCGCAGATTGCCTTGCGAGTGTTGCTGGGTTGATAGACCCTCCAGACGGAAGAACCACATAGCAAAAGAGTGATGAACTTCTTTTTTATCTTTTGGGGGTTACTATATATTTTACTGATACTTTACTTTTCGAGGTTTCCTGGCTTAAAAGGCTCACTCCAAGGCCTTACTTGACTCGGGCAGTTTCAGCGATACCATAACACCATTCGATTTCATGTTCATTGTCTGTCTCTGACCATCTGTGGATTTCCAGTATCATGGTGCGTATATAATATTACGGCCAGACGCATCATCATCATCATCATCACCATCATCATCATCATCATCATCTAACAACATCGAACGTGTCAGTTGTGGGTCTGGGCAACACACGGTGTCTGTGGGTAATATTATATTAATATATTTAAGATGTTTACTATACACAATTGTTATTGAAATCAGAAATCATCTTGATATTCCTTGATATTTCCATCCGTTAAACCGTAACTTCGGCCTCAGCGGATCGCCCCTTGTTCATCGGTGAACGAACGGAGGTTCCTATTAGACAATTCTGGGTCCACCTGTGAAGCTGATGGGCATGTGCACCTTGGCCACCTTGTTGCGGGGGAAATTCCGACTGTCTCCAGTCGTCTTTGATGCGCGAGATGGTGTTCAACCCACATGAGCTATGGTCAATACTCATGGTTAATAACCATTAATAGAAGATGACCATCAACCATATAGTGAGTATTGACCATGGCTCACATGTTCAAGATTGTGAAAAATCATGTTTGATGTGTCAAACCTTCCAAATACTCCTCCAAAATTTTTGGAAAATAGGCTAAGCGCATCACGACATTTGGCACCCAAAAGGAGGATTGAGCCCTCCAGGTCAGTTCCAGCTAGAGCACACTGTAAGCAATGACCAGAGCTTGACATCCCAGATTCCCCTTCTATTGTTATAGAGTCATGAGTCATGATAGCTGTAAACCTGTATAAACCCCTTATATATATATAGCCATACCCCCAAGAAAAGAAAAGGGTTTCCAGGTGGTCAATTTTTATATTTAATACATATGTCCAGGTATTTCACACTTTTCTATATAGTCATATATAGTAGACTAATAGTCAGTCCTTTTTGGGTTGCTATACCATATATATATATATATATGTAATAGTATTATATATATATGGGTTAGTCTTCCATTTTGGGTTTCTATAGTATTATATGGGTTATAGTTGTTCTTTTTGGGTTTCTATTCTATATACATAATATAGTATCATGGGTTCTTGGGTTGCAATGGTACATATATATATATATATTATAGGTATTTTAATGTTATAAACCAGCTTACATCAACCCTTCGCTGCCATCGCCTTTTCGTCAAGGCTACGCCAAGACCTGGTGGGTCGCACAGAGCAGATTCCTGCTAGTCGCTGGGACGAGATTTCGACCATGGCCTTGGAACAGGCGGAATGGATACGTGGCGATGTGGGATGGAAGATATGGGAAGATGTTCTCGCGGATAAGAACCAGGAGAACTGAAGCCATATTTTTGCCAACAAAATAAAGATTGTAATATACTATGATGATCTATATTTATGGATTATTTCATGGGAATTAAATGGATTATGTAAGGGGATATACCATCTGATTATGACTAACATAGCGAAATGGAAAGATCCACCATGCTATTAAGTTCGGTAAACCATCTATTTCTATGGGCCATCTATACCATGGCTATGTTAAATAACCAGAGGGTAACAGGGATATAATGGGGAAAATATATGGAGTTGATTAACAAACCCATTTTGAGAGGCCAGAAAAAGGGGGGCCCTGTGGCTGTGGCACTGAGGAACCAAAACTTTGAGTCCACAACATCATTGGGTTCTACCCGGCAAGATGTTGCAACACGTCCCTTAGCCAATTCCTTGCAACACGTCCGTTAGCCAATTCCTTGCAACACACCATTCAGCTGCAATGAAACTCCCTTTCAACCCTTGGATAATTTGCTAGGTGGTAGATAAGAATGCTTCACAAATCTCAGAACAATCGCCCCTTTCAATTTGGTGTTGTTCCGTTTCCAACCCGCTCACTCCACCATGGTATACAACTCAACATCCATCCCAACCTTGGATGATAACATATGTCCTTGTTCTGAAGGTAGTTTCATGACTAGAGGGACTATCCCAAGCAACCAATAGGTCAATGGACGTCAACATGGCAGAACATCATTGTCCAAATATGTCCAAATAGGATGATTCACCCTTCGAACAAGGAGGATTTTGCTCGGTGACACATAGCAACTCCCCTTTAACTCCCCTCCATTCAAGGAGAAGTACTTATCCTGGTTGGTGGTTTGGAACATGGCTTTTATTTTTCCATATGTTGGGAAGAATCATCCCAACTGACTTTCATATTTTTCAGAGGGGTTCAACCCACCAACTAGTATCACATTTACCACGCGTTTTCAGCGCGCCTAAAAACTTTTCTGCATCTTTCTGCAGAGCGGTTGTTTTTTTATACATCTTGGGAGGATGAGGAAAATTCACACCATCCATTCCAGCCATTCCAAGTATTGGTGGTGCCCAATTATAAGTTGGTTTATAACCCCAAGTATCTGTAGATAAATCTACCAGACACCCTAGAAATTGCTGGGTGATGTTCACCAACTTCGCCGGCACCACCGTGTTTCGCATCAAGGAATGCTTGCCTCGGCGTGCGCTCAGAGTTCGTTCTGCTGAATTCTCCTAGCGGCATCACTGAGCCCTCCCGTGAGGGCCGAGACTTTGTGACCATCGATCCAGCTGCTGGAGATCCCAGAGCACAGGCACCGTGGCACCGGTTTTGGGGCATTTCGGTGGTGGTTTCAGTGCCCAGCTAAGCTTGGGAACTAACATGACTAGGCCAGGCCTTATTTATGGATGTTTATGGTAGAGATATCTGTACTTAATGGGGTTTATAAATTTTATAAAGCAAGAAACATTTCACTTGGGTGGCACCACCTTGTAGAAAACAAGAGCTGTGAGGCTGTGAGCTGTCCAAATACCTACAAGGTGGGCGCTTTGGGGAAATAGATTAGGCCGGTAGTTTACAGCTATGCAACAAATGGGATTTATGATGTATCATAATTGTACCATATGATGTGCATCATGCATCTAGACAAGATTGTTATCCAAAAACCTATCTTTGGGGGTCTTCGTTGTAGGGGTTGGAAGTGAGGTTTCGAAAAAAAATCAGAATGTCAAAATGTGCCAACGCAGACCAAAGTTTCAGGAGGGTCCTTCATAATTGATGACGCAAATGATGTGTCTTAGCTCTTGAGGGTTCGACACATATCTCAACTGAGGTCAGCTGACCGGGATTGTCAAACTTTGCTTGGAACCCAACGGGGTTTGATTGAAAATAGGCTGCAAGAATCATGGCTGATTATCATTTTCGTTCATCTTTCCCGTCCAAGTGGCCTTACATCAGGGTAGATAAATATATACAGTATTTGAGTAAAATCCCATTTTCAGACAATCTCATATTGCATATCATATCATATCAAATCAGATCATAATATACATATATACATATTATACATATTACATATATATATATATATATTATATCATTTCTATATCATAATGTCATATATAGGTTCATATATATATATATACAGTATAACATACAGTAAATCCGCACTATGCCCGCATAAAATGGTTGATACATTTACATCCCCACGAAGGGGAAATTCTGGGGAGGTCGCCCGCCTTGCAGAGTTGCTGAAGAAGAACGGGCCGCGTGGCCCCACGCCCTTGGCATATCGCATTCGACAGCTGACCGGGCGGCTGCGGAAGGTACCCCCAGTAGTTGGGATGTGCTGTGATCTATGTGGCCCCCAAATTTATGAATGGATTTTTCATACAAAACCGGAATTTCCAATCTACGTGTTTTCTACGTGGTGTATGTTAGTAATGATTTATTTCTAAATAATCGAAGGAAGTTTAGAAGTCAAACTTCCGACAATATGGACAGATGAAAAGCAGAGCAGGGAAGAGGCAGAGAGAAGAGAAAGATTAGAAGAAAGAAGAGTAGAAGAGAAAGAGTAAG
>Ga0126342_10005418_pt1 | contig 22249 bp, 14 predicted proteins | sample Cyp1metagenome_FD_92528 | JGI IMG/M metagenome (GOLD analysis project Ga0126342, IMG submission 92528) | Coral microbial communities from Lord Howe Island, Old Settlement Bay, Australia - Cyphastrea 1 metagenome | ecosystem: Host-associated > Invertebrates > Cnidaria > Coral ...
AGTGTAAAGTGTGGAGTGTAAAGTTTAAAGTGTGGAGTATGGAGTGTAAAGTGTAGAGTGTGGAGTGTAAAGTCTAGAGTGCAGAGTGTGGAGTGTAAAGTGTAGAGTGTAGAGTGTGGAGTGTGAAGTGTGGAGTGTGGAGTGTAGAGGGTTAAGTGTAGAGTGTAGAGTGTGGAGTGTAAAGAGTAAAGTCTGGAGTCTGGAGTGTGGAGTGTAAAGTGTAGAGTGGAGTGTGGAGTGTAAAATGTGGAGTGTAAAGTGTGGAGTGTAAAGTGTAGAGTGCGGAGTGCAGAGTGTAAAGTGTAGAGTGTAAAGTGTAGAGTGTAAAGTGTGGAATGTAAACTGTAGAGTGTGGAGTGTAAAGGGTGGAGTGTGGAGTGTAGAGTGCGGAATCTGGAGTGTCGCACGCAATGCGACACGTCTGAAGTGCTGCGCGTGCCACGCAAAATGACGATGGAGGTCTGCAAAGTGCCGCGCTTGCCACGAAAACTGCAACTCATCTTGTGAAAACGACGCGAAAGTATTGCGCCTGCGAGACAAAAAGTGAGAACGTCACGAAGTGGCATGCCTACCACGCAAAACCGGTTACAACTTGCTTTGACACCTTGAAACAGGACAGGTTTTGCAGCTTCTCCCATAGACACGGCGATGCAGTGGAAAACCAGAGACTCGAGACGAGACACGTTGGAGCATCAAAACGAGCATTTCGCGTGAGACTTCCTCCAATTTTCATACTTTGTAGCTTCAAAATCGACGTTTTCCTACGAGTTTTCTTATGAACCTCCAAATTTGCTACCTCAAAATCGATGTTTCGTGCGAGGCTTCTGTCAATTTTCATCACATCTCACAAAATGCCACGACTGCCACGGAATTTGCACCTTATTGTCGCCACTTGATGCAGCCCTGATATTGCGATTTGCAAAAAACACGCAACACGACACGTCTAATGCTGCGCCTGCCACGCAAAATGACGACAGGCACGTCCAAAGTACTGCGTCTGCCAAGAAAACTGCAGCGCATCTTCTGAAAACGTCGCCAAAGTATTGCACCGGCCACACAAAACGACTTTCCACACGTTACGAAACACATCTAAATGTCACGAAGTGCCACGCCTGCCACGCGAAAGGAAGCAACGCAACGTTTCAAACCTCCCAAAGTGACCTCTTTTGCAGAACTTACCATATAGGCACGGCCATACGGCCCTCACGCGGACGGTTGCGAACGGTTGGAAACGGTTGCAGACGGTTGCGAACGGATGCGCAACGTCGAGCGAACACACCCTCAACCCCCAGACTCCCAGAGTGAAACGGGAACCCTTGCTACGCTTTCGGGAAAAACAAAGTCACAGAAAAAACAAAAATATGTGTTTTTGTTCCCTTCAAAAAGTGACAATTTTCTGCGAAAAAAATGGTTCGCTGAAAAGACATCAATTTTGGCACCTAGGAAGATCCAGGTATGTGTATATATATATAATCATATATTATATATAATATATATATAATCATATATTATATATAATATATATATAATCATATATATATTATATATATATTATCATATCTAATATCATATCTAATATCATATCTAATATCGTATCTAATATCATATCAAATCTAATATCAAATGTAAGTTCAAATCTAATATCATATCTTATATCACATTTAGTATCATATCTTATCTAATATCATATTTAATATCATATCCAATTACATTGCCATGATACTCCCAACGGTTGGTCCCGGTCCCACATTCCCCCAGGGATCCACACACAATCCCCAGCTTCACTGATCGTGTGAATGCCAAGGATCGTAGCTCCTGTCATGGCTATGGAAAATCCACCATGAAAGTAGATGATCTTCCGGGGAAACCAGGGGTGCCACATCAGGAAACTCCAGGTTCTCAGCGATCATGTTATCTGGGCAACTTGTGGGAAGAGTTGGTAATTTGGAGATATTTTGGGGATGATACTCTCTTTGTAGCCATCAAAGTTATGGTGAGGTTGGCCGGTGAGGTTTAAAAAGGAAGGCCATGAAACAGTTGGCAAACCAGAAGCAATGTTGAACCATTTTTATATGGTACTTAGGGCCAAATACCCTCTGGCAATCAAACGTGCCAATGGAAAATTCACCGTTTATAGTTTATAGATGATTTTCCCATCAAAACACCATTGATTGCGGATTTGCAATAGCCACGTTTGATTACAGGAGGGTATGTGGTTAATATTGAAAAGAACCTGGGAGATGAACATAAAGCATATGAGATGTAATGTGAGAGGATCAAGGGCAATTGGGACGGTGGAGCTCACCAACAAACATGGGGAGATGGAACAATAAAACTGGGGCAACATCATGTTTACCCTCCAGTAATCAAACGTGGCAACTGAACCTCCTAGATACAGTAAATGGTGTTTTGATGGGAACATCATGTATAAATGGTGGATTGTCCATTGCCACGTTTGATTATGATACCAGAGTCTACAACTGGAGAAAAAGAAACAATGACAATGTACCATACTACGTAAGCGTTGCTCATCGATTCTCATTTTTGGTTGGTGGTATTCTCGGTGATGAGGTAGTCCTACCATGGGTTTTATTGTGGCTGGTGAAGAAAAAGGTTGTGTTCTGCTTCAACAACCTTTTCTGTTGGTTATCCCCATGACAATCCTCTGTGATGATCCTCGAAGCAAGGGGATATCTTCAGGTCGTATAAATTATTATATAATGATTATATAATGTTCATTAATCTTCTGTGACAGGTGGTCTTTCCTTTTACAACTCTCTTCTAACTGACTACCGTGCAACTCATGTCATGCCATTCATAACTACTTTGTAAGACCCCATTTCTTGCTGCTTCAACACCCACATTCCCTGCACATCTCCAGTGTTCTCTCAACTCCCAGAAACAGGAAACCACAGTAATACTTAGTAAATCTTCTCGTTTGCCATGAAGCTTCTGATTTTCAGACCCCAATCCTCCCATCATCTGTTGTGTTCAGAGCATTTTTCCAATGGCCCGCACCCTCTCCAGGGCTCCCGCGCCACGCCTTGCTTTTGAAATTCAGCAATTCCTGCGCCACCGTCCACGCCAACTGGCCTTCCAGGCCTGGCAGTCCAGGATGCCATGGCACCCTCTGGGGATTAAAAAACAGTTTGCCATGTTAAAGTCACCATCTTTTATATATGGGTAAATCATGGTAAAACATCCATAAATGGACAATTTTCAATATTTGTTCATAGATATGTGCAATAACCAGAGGGTATATAACATGTTGATATATGTTGAAGGACTTGCAAAGTACACAATGTGTTGTGTTTTGTTTACCCCGAATCTTGGATGTGATGCACCCAGGTTGTCCCACAAATCCACCCAATGAACATGTAGGATCCATATATTTGCATGATGGGTGCACATGGGTTTCAAAAATCAATGAAGCTACCCAAAACATCCCGGACCAAAGACTTATTAGCATTCTATGTCCATTCTACTCCTTTCTATTCCCATGTGGGGATATGTGCGTATGTGTCAAAATTGGAACTCCGAACCCGCCATAAATCCATGATTTCTGTATCATCGTATAATTATCATCGTTCAATTAAAGCAAAAAACGCACACACCCCATTCCAGTAGCTGAACTCCCAGTGGGGTCACTCTCTCGGCCCCGCACGAGCCAGTTGTGGACATTGTATGGTCGCCTTTTGGGCGATCTCTGGTGAGTCCATAGAGGTCAAAAAACTAGGATGGAAAACAGAACCATAGATTTTTTGGTCACATTTGGGGGGTTCCATAAATGGTGGTACCCCAATATAGCTGGAAGTTTTTTTGACAAATGGATGATTTTTTCGGGCCATTCTGAAACCACCAATTCGATTGCGAAGTAAGTGGGGCCAACATGACCACAACCTGAAAAACCACTTGAAGATATCAGGAGAGGCCATGGGGCCCCTCTCCAAACTTCAGGGATCTCAACTGCTTCAACCGACCTTGCGGCCAGTGCTGAGGCCTCTTAAACATCGGGGGCCATCGACTGAGCAATGCCCTCATATGCGATTCGCACGTTGAGTCAGTCCATTTATGTGTCACGTTTGTCAGAAAAGATTGCCGTTGCTCTCTCCGAACCACCTTCCCCACCTGAAGTGTGATGGTCTCTAGATGTCTCTAGATTTTGTGTCACCTCCTGTTCTCCTCACTCTGCCTACAGCAAGCTCGTGGAACCTAGTGCCTATAGCAAGTTCGAAAACTGTGTGCATGTCACAAGACACGTCAGAGTAGATGCTAGGATAAGTGTCAGCATATATGTCGGAAAACATGTCAACAAGACACAAATAGCTACTTAAAGGTTAGATTCATGAAGTCATAAATTCATTGCCCTCAAAAAGTTGTTATTCTTTTCCCAATCATTGTTTAGTTAGAACTACTCTCCTCTCTGGATTATGACAATTCCCAGGGCAGTACAACTCGCCCATCATGACTAGTCAACCATCAATCAACCATGATTCATTCTTATAATATATTATAATTGGAATATGTGTCAGAAATGTCAGATCACATGTCAGAATACATAAACATGTCACGCTATATAATGCGTTGTATATGCACAACTCTGCAAATGTATATATAATCATCAATAATCATGTGCTATGCTTCTGTGTGTAAGAAATTGTCAGAATGTCAATGTTACGGGGATCACACCAGGAAAGTACATAATTATCTTGTGATGGTAGGGAAAACCAATTATTCCCCTTTGGACAATGCCATGCGCTCACTACCTTGTCCAGTTCACCCATGAAGACCCATGAAGACCCATGAAGACCCATGAAGACCCATGAAGACCCATGAAGACCCATGAAGACCTGGATTCGGTAGAAGAAATGAGTTCTCAACAGCTTCGGTAGAACAAGCACAACAAGTACACACCCCTGAGCAAAAAATGCTGAGGACTGATAGCATGGCATTCACCTTCACCCAAAAAAACATCATGGATTGCCAGGGTCAGACTTTGCTTCCCTATCTGCCCTAGCATGATATCCAAACATTTCCCAGGGAGAAAAAAAACGCACTTCACTCATAGACATATCCCAGTCAGTATCCAATTCAACGCGGGAAGATGATATCACCAGGTACCCTCTGGTGAACTAACATAGCAATGGAAAATCACCATTCTTAATGGGAAAATCCACTATAAATAGCCATTTTCCATAGCTTTTTGTATGTTCACCAGAGGGTATTATTTCTAGGGCTTTCCCTATAGGGGCTACCCCCAGTCCTCATCTAATCGTGGACCACTTGGCATCCGAGCTCGGAAGAACACCACCAGCGCCGCATGATCCGAGGTCTTAAGTCGCTCCAGGACCTGCCAGGTCCACTGAGATCCAGAACGAGTTCTGGACCTGCCAGTGCTGAGAAAGATGACATGAATAGTTTGCTCTGGTAATTTAACACTTTGCTATTGAAAATGACCATAGAAATAGTGGATTTTCCCATTGAAAATGGTGATTTTCCATAATCATCTTAGTTTACCAGAGGGTATAATGAATGTTTGTGGCTGATCCAAGATTGAGCATGATTGAGACTTAGATCTCCTTGGATATCCTGGAATAGATATCCTTAGATATCGTTCAACAAACATCTGCCTCAGCAGGATTTGAAATACTCCCTCCATCAAATAGCAAGAAAGTAAGCATTTTACCTACCAAATGAGGAATGACTGGATTTGTCTGGGTTCATTTCTTGGGAAAGACCGGAAAGGGTGCCAAAGAATTCTGGAACTTAGGGCCCCAACTGCCCGAAGCAACTCCGTGGCAGACCCGAGGGACCCGAGGGACGTGGATGGTTTGTTCAAATGCCAAGACTTTGTGATTCAAGGCTTCAACCCATCAAGAATATTGAAGTGAATCAATACCGCCTATATACATATAATTTAATGAATATTATATATAGGATTCCCATCCATTCCCAAACCAGAAAAACATCAACTTTTTGGGATGAGGTCCGCCAGAAAAATGCCATATGAACCGAAACCTAGCCAGTATTGCAGTGTGGGAACCACTACTGTACTGGAACTGAACGGTTCTCAAAAAAGAGAGCAACGTTTGTGAGGTCCAAAGGATCTTGAATGTTGACAAGAATATCCAACTACCAACAGGTCTTTTTGTGCTGATTAATCAACCCCAGACTGAAATCACTTGGGCCGTCAAAAAAAAAACAGGTTTATGCAAAATTAGGTACACTCATCTTAGGGAGCCCTCCCAGTCACTAAGCATCATCCCTTTTCCGCCCTTTATCCTCGCACCTGTGGTTTTGAAATGACCATTTCACTCTCCGGGCCAAATGTCAAAAATCCATTTCTGATTTGTCGGCTCAATCTGGTACTAGTACTCTGCTATTCACACCAAAATAATTATATAGTTGGTGCTTGTGAAGAAAAGACGATGGCGTGGCTAACCTTACCCGTGGTTTCTCGTGATCTTCATGTTGATATAAAAATTGAACCTGCTACAAACTGGTGGAAAATAATCAATTTTCAGACAACAGCATATTACATGTTTATCTATCTATCTACCTAAATATGTATTTCTATATTCAGGTTATATTAACTATATATATATATATCAGTGTGTGTGTGTGTATGCAATATATATATACATATCATCGTATAAAGGCTTAAGGCAGGGTGCCCCCCGTCCCTGACCTTTGCGCGCCTTAGCGGGCCACCTCGTGTGTCTGGCCCGCGGGCACATTTGCCTTTGGTGCCTGCTGGTTTGCTCTTCTACGACAACCACCAGGTTCACCTCATCGTCTACGGCTGGGCTGGCTGACTACATCGCTGACTTTGAGCACTTTCTCTACGTGGTGTATGTCAAGCGCTGGTTCCTACCTCCTTGTCCTCGTCTTCGTTGTCTTCCTGATCAAGGGCAACGGCATCTCCCACCAGCAGAAGGGCATCCCGGCGCCGACGTGCTCTTGCGCGTCAGGCGTGGCATTTGCATCGCACTGGAGCTGTTCGACTCAGTGCAAAGAGGCTGAGAACAGTCTTCACTGTGCTCCACGAGCACCATTCCAGGGATTGGCATTTCCTGCGTCTCATTGCAGCAGAAATGGCCTCGACTGGATGGTTGTGCGGCACTTGCCGCAAAATGCGGAGCCCCAATGCGTGGTATTGCGACCTCTGTGGTGGCAATTGGGAAGAGTGCGCAATCGAACCTGGAGGAGGACACACTTCTTCATCGAAGACGCGCCCCAAGAGCCCCAGGCAAAGAACGAGACAGAAGTCGCGAAGGAAGAAGTCACAATGGGAGCAAGAACATGTGCAGCCGGACTCTCATGCCCAGTGGTCTCAAGGAGGCGGCCCATGGTCGACAGCATATGTCCAGGACCAGAAGGGCAGTGGCAAAGGACTGCAGAACGTGCAGATGGCAGCACCGCCGCCACCACCACCACCTATGCTCATGAGTCCACCACCTATGCATGGTGTCCCATGGATGCAGGCACCTATGCCAATGATGCAGCACATGCCTTTCATGCCTCCACAGATGGACTTCACTGCAGCTCAACCGCCGCAACAGATGGCGCCAGAAGCAGCAGAGGCAGACGAGCAGAGGATGGAGTCCAGTGCACAAAAGAAGCTGAACAAGATCATGAAGGCTGCCAAAAAAGAAGAGAATTTGTCGCCGGAGTTTCAGTCTCTCGTGCAGACAGAGAAGAAAAAGGACGACAAGGAGAGCACCAACAATCTCCTTACAGCCGTCCGAGCCCATGGGAAAGCCAAGGAGGCCCTAATGGAAGTGGAAAGCAGCCGTATGCAATTATGGTCGCAATGGCGAACCTTCTTGCACCAGTCTGTCAACAAGTGGAAAGAATATACCTCGCAATTTCAGGCATCGGAGACAGCATTCCAGACGCGCATGCAGGAGGCCACCACCACTCTCCGCAAGGCACAGAGGAGAGTGGACATTGCCAAGAAAAGGGCAGATGCCACTGGTGGAGACGACGAAGTGCAATATGTCACCGACGACGAGATGGAGGAGTCCGAGACCCTCGAGGATCCAGACATCCCCAAGGACGAGAATGCGCAGAAGATTCAGGAAGGCTTGGATCAGGTAGTATCCAGCTTGATGGTTCTATCCGAGTCAGCCGACAAATTGGAGCCAAAATCAAAGAGACCGCGCACCAAGGAGGAAGAAAATACTGGTGGAGAAAAGGTCTCGCCAGCTATGCAGCCTTTTGGCAAGGCCGGTGCACGCTGACCAACAGGTACGTGCATCAGTGGCCACAGATGAGCTTCGATGCACAAGCAGTTTGCTTGCATTGGAGTCATAGTGTGCTGTCCGAGCCAACCTTCTTGAATCCCTGGAATGCCATAGAGAAAGCAACAGAATTGGCCTATGAGTTGGGTGAGCCAGATGCCATTGTTGTTTCTACCTTTGCACTGCCGAGGAGAGAAAAACCAGTACGACCTTTGAGAAGAATCAGTTTCAACGAGAATGTCCAAGTCTTTCAGGGGAAAGGCCAGATTTCAGAGTTCCAAGCTGAATGGACGTACCTCGTTGACAGCGATTCCTCATTGGCCGCCATCACAGTTCCCGTAGATCCGCCAGGACACCATCATCATGGACATGCGCAAGGGAGTTCCACACCTAGTGCATCTTCAAGATCAGATCTTCCGCATATCCTGGACAGGAGACTACCGCATGATCTACCTGGCTATGTGCATCATTTGCAACAATTTTGGCGAGATGAGTATATCAGACTGCAGGTTGATGAGCCCTACCATGTCCGAACTTGGTATCTCCATCATGTACATGACCGCATTTGCAAGATCCCGCGCATTGTGCGACTTGCTCAAGATGCTCGCCTCTGGCATGATGCACTCCTCCGGGCGTGGAGAGATTTGCTCCACAACGACGAGGTCCTCAACATTGCAGTTGCATTCCCGCGTATTCGCACGGGGCCCAATGAGATCACCCATGCTGACCTTCTCCTCACACAAGGCGACCATCAAGAATGTGGAGGCATTGTCACTGTCTATCCGCCTGGACAAGATGATCAGTTACACTACGTGTGCGCAGCATCCTTGCCGAGGCATGTTAGCGGTGTCAACATCCTAGCTGGAGTAGAAGCAGATGATCTCCTGAGAAGTCATGCATGTGATTTATTTCATGGTGGCACGCCCATCCCAGTCACCACGATGCCGACGCACCACATGGCGAATGGCCACTCTTTTGTTGCTGTCTTTCAGGATCTCACAGAGGGTCGTCATGGTCGAGGCCTACACCAAGACGATCCACGTGCAGCCTCTACTGTCACAACAGACCATGACCAATCTGGTGAAATACCTAATGACGTTCAGGAGGAAATGAGTGCGGCTGCAGAAGATGCAGAGGAAAGTCCAGCAGTCCAGAGCTCTAGCTTTGATGAAGAAGAACTGCAAGGCCTACAGATCTTTGGACTCAACAGGTCTCCACATCACTGCTTTGTGCGATGGCGCACCTACAATGTCATTCTTTTTGACATCCTCCAAAATATCGGACTTCATCGAGATCTTGCAGTCGGCTACCATTACATGCAATCGCAGCTCATTGATCAACATGAAGCGGAAGAAGCAGTCATACTACAACGAGTTGGCGATATCCCTGGAGGTTCGTCTGACAGCCTTGTCCTTGTTGACATCACCTACAAGTTCAGACATGGTGCTCAGCGAACATATCACCATCAGGTCAGAGTACTGCCCAAGACTCTCCAGAGAGATGAAGTCTTTGTTCATCTGCGCCTGCAAAAGCCCTGCATTGACCAACCAGAACAATGCGAGGTATATTTTAATGCCCAACCATGGCCACAAGCAGACATGTTGCCAAAGGAGTTCCAACATGGCACGTATTTGCGCATTGAGGTTTCTCAGGATGATGCCATCACATGTGACAAGAGTCCTGATGAGAGAGTAGATCAGGAAATTGAAGGCCCCGCAACAAAGAAAAGAAGAGAAAGTGATCCAGCCACTCCACGTCAAGGCAGACTGTCCGCGAGATCAACAGGAAATGATGGAGTATCTCTCCTACAACATCATTCCGCAGTTGATGAGAGACATGCGAAGAGTCCAATTGCATGCAGTGCCACTTTCTCCAGTCTTGCAGGGCATCCCACTGCTAGGAATGGTCCCACACGGCACAAACCTACTGGAAAGGATCCCAACCCAAGAGCGTGGATGCCACCAGTCAAAATGAAGTTCAGAGAATGTGCGGTGACAGAATATCAGGATGAGGGTCCTGTCTTCTACTGGACTACGTGGTATCTTCATCATGCTAGATACACAAGAACCTTTGAATCGAGGATTCTCCGCCTGGACTCTGAACATCAGTTCTGGTACCAGGAACTCTGTGCCCTATGGGATGACATTCTGGACCACGAACAAGAGGTTCAGGTGAATTTTGTTCACCCCTCACCGCCGGAGGCATCAGAACACCGTCATGTTGGGCATCTACTATTGGTCCAGGGACAAGGAGCTGCCGTTCCAGTTCTCCTCACCGGTCTGTTTGACCACAGTACAATGAGAAGAGCCTGGCATCTTGCAGCCCTTCTTCCTGACTTCATCAGCCCTGCGGACCTTTTTGACATCTTGGGCATTCAGCGTTGGTGTGCAATAAGGGAGTGCAGTGTACAATGTGGCCATGATCCTGTGCCAGCCAATGGGCTGGCCCACCTCCATTCAGGCGACGCTGTGACAATCACCATTCCGAGCACACAGACGGCAACGACCCATGATCAAATGTCATTGATGCAAACTAGATGGAGGGTTAGAACAAGAGGACAGGAGGCTACAAGCAGCACAGAAAACATGTGCATGAACTTCCACTTGAACCCACATGCACAGCCGTTTGATCCAACCAGACCAGATCTACGTGCTCTTTCAGAATTCCATGCTGACCTATGGCAACGATGGGATCAGGAAGCATTTGCGTGGGAAGATGAAGACCGCTCATGTGCCATTCAAACTTGGTTTGTAGACCATGCCTGGCAGCGGCCGCACTCCCGAGTCTCCAGACGACTGCAATTGTTCTCTGACTTTCATCAGTGGGAAGAGCAGATCCGTGCGCTGTGGCGTGATGTACATGATCCTCAAGCTCCTTTGGAGACCTATGTCGTCGCGCCCATGCCACCTGCCCCCCACAATGACATCGCGGCTCATGTGATCCTCATCCAGAATCCCAACGAGGCATGGATCACGAACCTTGCGACAGTCATTGACACCACGAGACAAGTTTACATAGCTCAGCAACTGGCTATTACCACTCACGAGCACTTGAGGGCGGAGAATGTTCTCATTGCTGCAGAACTTGATGCAATTTGTCTTGGTATGCAGGCCACACACCAATGTCAAGTCTGGATTGGAGCAATCCCGCTTCCGTATGGTCAGGTTTTTCCAGGAAGAAGTGGTTCAAGTATCGTCGTACGAGCGAGACAGGCACCTCCATTTCCGCAACCTGATGAACATAGCCTTCTCCAAACACACATGAGAAGACGACATAGCCGGGAACGGGATGTGCGCCCAACAGACAGTTCGGTGGCTCATGACTGTCGGCCATCCCCGAAGCAGCCTGGCATATCTGAAGACCACTTTGAGGCATTCGTCGCGACCAAAGAGACGTCACTGGTCACTTTGAGCCTAGAACAATTGATTCCAGACAATGAGGCTGCAAAGCTCAGAGCCGCCACCCCATCGCAAATTCTCCCGACCTACATTGAAATTCCGAAAGGTACGTCGGAGGCTGGAGTACAAAATGAGCTCCAACATTGGGGATGCAACTGCAAAGTATACCGATTTGGCCTGCGAAGTGAATACCTATGCTTTGACCCTCTACATGCTGTCAATGAGGCGCAAATTCACTATATGCTTTGTCATGATGATCTCACAGACGTTGACGGAGCCATTTTACATTCCAGTGAAACAGCACTGACTACACATGAACTGATGAGACTCCTCTATCAGCTCACGTACACGAGGGCGGTCATTGTTCTTGAGGAAGAGCCAGAGCCGTATTTGCGCCGCGTGCGTTTTTACAACTGCACACCGGCAGTACAACAAGATCCATTCAGAGAAAGACAACAAACGCCATGGCCAGAACGAATAGAGAATGCCTGGACACAGAGATCTTTCTTTGATTTGGAAGCACTCCAATGTGACGCTGGTGAAGCTTCATGCATGGTATATACCCCATTCACCAAAGAAGACTTGCGGGAGCTCACACAAGCAGCAACAGATGCACTTTGCACTGACTTCTCTTGTCTCCAGCTTCCAGAGTCCATCGCTGGCCCACTATTGGCGCATGGAGTTGGAGATCTGAGAGACAGTTGGGACAGATGGCTCATTTTCACTGATGGCTCCTCGCAGACAAAAGACAAGCACCACACCCCGGAATACGCAGATGCCATGAACAAGCCAGATGCATGGGCAATGCTGCTCCTGGGTGAGCGGTACACTGCCACTGGAGAGAGCACTGTGATTCCTCTTGGATGGATGGCACACCCAGTGCGCACAGATCCCCTTGGATCGTGCTATGCAGGAGCACAGCGCATCGGAGCAGAGGTAGCAGAACGTGAAGGCCTATTCTGGTCGGGACTTTGGCGGTTAGCACAAGATTGTGTTACCCCCACGCTCTTCTGTGTGGACTCCCAAGTCACCGGAGCACAAGCAATTGGACAGACAGGAGCTCTTGAACCAGATGTGTCGTATCGTCTACTTCGAGGTGTGTTCCAATGCTTGCAATTTGGCTTGCCACCACAGCATGTTGGTATTCACCATGTTCGATCCCACACAGGGGATCCTTACAATGAGTTTGTGGACCACATTGCGAAGAAGGAAGCCATGCAGAGCTTCAATCTGCCCAGAATGCGCTTGAATATGCAGAAGTGGATAGACAAGATTCCGCATCTCTGGTTGAGATTTGGAGAGAGATGTGGATTGCCACAATGGAATGATGGCTTTGTTGCGCCTCCACCGGAACTTCCTCCACTACAACAGCCAGATGCCAATGCAGCTGAACACAACTGTGCTGAAGTTGCCCTACATTGTCAGCTCAGTTTGGCCACGATAAATGTCTGTTCCATCTCCAGGGGCCCAGATGGACATGCAGGAAAATTACGCTACTTGTTTGACCAAGTGAAGGCTCATGGGCTCAACCTGGTGGGAGTACAAGAAGGCCGCAATGATGCAACGCATAGTACCTCCCATGGAATTTGCCGCATTTGTGCAGGCCATTATGATGGACAATATGGAGTAGAACTGTGGGTTAATCTGCAGCAACCAATTGCATATGATGGCTGCAAAAGACCATTCTATCTCCAGCCGCACCATCTTCAAGTTGCTCATTGCGATCCTCAGAGACTCATTGTTCGGTGTCACCTGGAAGTTCTCTCCCTATGGATCTTTGTGGCACATGCGCCGCATAGTGGCCACACAAGACAAGTCCGTACGGAATGGTGGGCTCGGACGCAAGAGCTGATTGATCATTATGGTGAAGGAACACCTTGGATTTGGCTGATAGATGCCAACGCAGCACCCGGGGCAGCTGACCAGTGCACTGTCTTCAGGGATATGCCAACAAGTCGTAGCACAGAACTCTTTCGTCAATGTCTTGCTGCCAATGATCTTTGCCTCCCTGCCACAATGGAATGCCACTTTGGCACAAACACTACGTGGACAAGTTTGGATGGCAACAGCGAGCACTGCATTGATCATGTGGTTGTGCCGCGACAATGGAAAGCCAACTGTACCTACTCCAGTGTGTTGGACACCATGGACTTGGGCAACTCACACGAAGATCACCGAGCAGTGGCGTTGCAGATTTCCTGGCAGACCTATGCTCTTGTTCATCGACAAAAAAGGACGCCACGCAAGGTTGATTGGAGCAGACAGGAAGTTCGCCAACAATTGAGTGCCCACCTCCATCAGCCCTGCACACAAATATGGTCGACTGATGTGGAGCAGCAAGCAACTCATCTTGCTCACCATTTACATGGTGCATTGATGAAATGCCCAAAGGCATGTCCAAAAGCAAAAAAGCCCTACATCACGGACCAGCTTTGGGACCTTCGTTCAGATAAATTGAAGATTAAGAAGCGCCTCACGGAAGTCAACCGAGCACTCCGTGGTCAAATGCTGCATCAGTTCTTCCGAGCTTGGCGCAAAGCACCAACAAAACAGACTGGAGATGAGCACTGTGCGTATGGAAATACCCTACATTGTGGTAGGCTTCGACTTGTGGCGGCATTTCGCCGCCTCTCCAAGCAGCTCCAGCATGGACTACGCACTGCCAAGCAAGCTCACCTTTCCGAGAGATTGGCAGGCCTTGATGCCTCCACTCCAGCGGCCAATATTTTGCGCTGCTTGAGAGACTTTGTTGGACCCACCAATGCCAAAATGAGCAAAAAGAAGACAGTACCACTCATTCATAATGAATCGGGAAACCCGTGCAGTACGCCTTTGGAAGCACAAAACACCTGGATTGAGTTTTTCCGGGACATGGAAGGAGGACGACGCCTCTCCTGCCAAAGTTTACGAGCGAACTGGCGGCAAGGGCTCTCAGCCGAACAAGAAGAACGCTTTGTCGTCAATGCCGCAGAGCTTCCAACACTCACAGACATGGAAATTGCAATGAGGAGAACGGCGTGTGGCAAAGCAAGAGGAGGAGATGAAGTGCCAGGAGAGCTCCTGCACATGTTCCCTGCAGAGATCGCGCCGATGCTCTACCCTGCGCTGTGGAAGCTTCTACTTCATGGACAAGAAGATCTTTCCTACAAGGGTGGGCTCCTTGTACAAGCGTACAAGGGAAGGGGAGCAACACATAGCTGCTCCTCCTTCAGGTCCTTGCTGATCTCTAGTCAGGTCGGAAAAGCACTACATCGCACAGTGAGGACGCACCAAGCCAGCATATTTGAAAAGTTCATGCAGAAGAATCAATTTGGTGGTAAACGGAAAATGCCGGTCACCTATGGCCTCCATCAAGTGCGAGCCCATTTGCGATGCGCGCAGAAACAGCAAAAGTGCGCAGCGGTAGTGTTCATCGACCTGACCGAAGCATTTTACAGGATTTTTCGCCCGCTCTGCATGGACAACGACCTATCGGACGAAGCTTTAGCAGCCTTCCTCAAGAAGCTCAACATGCCAGATTCAGCCCTTCATGAGCTCTGGATTTTGTTGGATGGCCCCAACGCTTTGGAGCTGGCGGACATGCCCTACCACCTGCGCAAAAGCATTGCTGCCATCCACAGAAATACGCACTTCTGGATGAGACATCAGCCAGATGTTGTGGAGACGGCCTTTGGGTCGAGACCAGGAGATCCATTTGCCGATGTTTGCTTCAGCTATGTTTGGGCGCGTGTGTTGAATCGACTACAAGATTTCATGACTGAGCACGACATCCTGGAGACATATCCTGCCTTGCCCTACCTGAACCTGTTTGGAAGTGAAGCAGCTGAGCAGCCTCCATATTCCATTGAGCCCTTCATGGGGCCCACGTGGATGGACGACACTGCCATCTGCCTCAGCCATTCTGACTGTGATGGATTGGTCAACCGTGCCACACAGACGGCCGGTAAGTTGCTTGAGCTCTGTGTCGAGCATGGCATGTCCCCGAACCTCAAGAAAGGCAAGTCTGAGATCCTCCTGAGTTTTCGAGGGAAAGACTCCAGACGCCACAAGCTCCAACACTTCGGGCCGCAAGCACCAATGCTACTCCCGGTCGTGACTGAGCATCAGTCTTACCAGATACCGATCACCAACAATTATCTTCATCTTGGCGGACTCCTACATCACGGCGCTGACCAGCGCACTGAGATCAGAAGGCGCTTAGCGCTGGCTCACTCAGCGTTCAATCAGCACAGGAAAGTGCTATACCACAACAAGCAGATCCCCTTGAAGAAGCGTAGTGAGCTATTCCAGGTGCTTATTGTCACCAAGCTACTTTATGGCGCCGAAAGTTGGCTGGTCACCGACAATCGAACTGTTGCTACGTTTGCGGCAGCCATTCTGAAGCTTTATCGGCGATTGCTCCAACTACGGCCTGACCAGCACTATTCCACGGAGCAGACTTTGGCTGCAGTTGGATTGCCCTCACCGGACACGCTCCTACGTCGACAGCGCCTCCGCTACCTTTGCACTTTGTTTCGTTGCGGAGGAGGAGATGCTTGGGGATTGCTCTCAGCAGATGTTGACTGGTGCGGCTATGTAGAAGCAGATTTGCAATGGATGTGGGAGCAGCTAAGACGAAGCTCGGACCTGCCCCAGCCAAGTTCCAATTTTGGTCACTGGCGCAACATCATCCAGCAATACCCGAAATTCTGGAAGAGGCTCATTCGTCGAGCCACAGAGCATGAATGCCTTCAAACCAAAAGACAATGGACCATCAAGGAATTTCATCTTGACATGGTGGACCGTCTTCGAGATTTCCACGCCCCTGGAGCTGTATGGCAAGATGATGCAGAAGATGCTGAGAAAGAAAAGCATTTTGGATGTCTGAAATGCGGCCTTACATGTGCAACCAAGGCTGGAGAGGCGGCACATATGTTCAAGAAGCATGGCCACGTCGCAGCGACTAGAAAGCTCTTCATGGAGCCAACATGCCCCGCTTGTTTGAAGGTCTTCCACACGCTCCAGAAGACGAAAGCACACATCCATTATTCTGCTCGATGCCGACAAGCCCTACAAAGCAGACCCATGCAGGACACCATCGCACCTGGTTCGGGATCTGCACATGACAGACAATTGACCTTGCGTCATGACCGCCTTCTACCACCGGTACAAGCAGAAGGACCTCATAACCAACCTGCAAGACCACGTGATGCACCAGGAATTGATGATGGGCTGTTTGTCTTTTTGACAGACAGGGTTGAACCAGATATGAGCTTGGCTGGATTTGAAAGGGCTGCCAGGGAGTATGTGGAGGAGCATGCTATTTCCTGGACTACCTGGACAAGTACGATCGACTTCTTCGAGGAGGCGTTTGGTGCTGAAGATGCTCTATTTGCTGGAGTACCTCTTGGCGACCTACGGACCACCTTGAGTAGTCTGCGTACAGCGGAGACCTTCGCCTTCTCGGTCCCTAAGAAGCCGGATCATCGAACCAACTACAGCATCCCTGACTTGGAGATGCGCTGTACTGCACTGGACGCAGCTGGCTCTGTGGAATCTGTTCCCCCGCTCTTTGGGAAACATAGAGTGGTTCTCCACGCCTACTCCGGGCGTCGGAGACCAGGGGATGTACAATTCTATTTGGAGAAGTTCCAGTCCCAGTTTGACGAGCCCTATATCCTGCACATTGTCTCCATGGACATCGTGATTGACGAGGAGTTCGGCGATGCGAGAAATCCGAGCACGCGGAGGTACTGGCTGGAGGCCATTAAAGAGCGCTACGTTGTTGCGCTGCTGGCCGGCCCCCCGTGCGAGACTTGGACCGCAGCTCGCGAGCACTGTCTTACTGAAGAGCGCAGAGGGCCGAGACCAGTCCGCAGTGCAACCGAACTATGGGGATTCGCTTGCCTACGTCTCAAGGAGCTCCAACAGGTCATGGTGGGCAACGAACTTCTCATGTTCGTACTCCAAGCCTTCTTGGAACTCGTCATCACCAGTGGATGCGCCATTGTGGAGCACCCTGCGCCACCGCCTGGTTGTGATTCTCCAAGCATTTGGAAGCTCCCGGTCGTGCAAGCCTTGCTCAACTGTCCTGGCGTAGATATATGCAAATTTGCTCAAGGATTGCTGGGAGCACCCACGGCGAAGCCGACCCAGCTACTCCTTTTGAACCTCCCAGGGGTTATCCACGCGCTGCACAGCTGGAGAGTGTGCGTGGAGCTGCCCAAAGGCGCAGCAATTGGCCTTGATGCTGATGGAAGGTGGCGTACGTCGCCCCTTAAGGAATATCCCCCTGCAATGTGCGGAGCACTTGCGGCTTCCTTGCGCAGCACCATCAGTCAATGGCCTTGCAGCGATGTAAAGGAGCCATCACAGTCAGACCTAGAATTGTGGAGTAAACTGCACATGACAAAATATGGCAGATTTCTGGGTTCTGATTTTGCCACGTGATGGCCGCTGCCACAGCTGCAGCAGAATTCGACGCAAGAGGCCGCAGCGACTGCATCTGGGTGCCTGCTAGGAAAAAAAATCATCGTATATCATGGTATATCTATATATATATATACACACGTTATTCGCATTACAATCGTTTGTAAGTCCCAGCAGGGCCCCTTTTGTATCTTTTGTCCTTTTGTCCGCCTGTCGCTCCACAGAAGCCAAAAAGGAAGGATGTAAATTGATCCGTAGCCTCGGGCGAATTCAGGTCATCCCTGGATATCCCTGGACCTGATCATTGTGGCGCTCAAAAAAGGGGATGGGACGACTGGGACGATGACTGAAAGTGGCCCAGCATGGCCCAGCCAAGCGGTGTGTTAAATGGTGTAACATACTACGACCACGGTCAGTGGTGAGTTCACCCCATGGGGATGTGATCCCGCAGGCTGTGTGCCCACAACTGTAACACTGCACTGCCAAGTAGATCATGTTTGACCCTCAATTCACCCAACAAAACAGAAACACATGCAAAAAAAATACAACACATGGTGGATTCAGGTAGATTGTTTTATGCCGCCATGCTTCCAGATTTTGGTTGGCCAAAACAATCCGTTTACCACCCATTCACCCATAGATTCGCCAAAGTCAGTTGCTGCCTGTGGCAGCAAACCATGCAGGTTTCCATGAGGTATCTTGTCTCTTTGCCGGTGATACTGGGAGAAGGTCACATGCTTTACGGAAGAGGGGCATCCCATCTGAAAATACGCATTGGCAGGGACTGGCCATGGGATCGGTTGTTGGATTAATTAGATCATGTTATATCATTAGCAACTAAATCTTTGACATTTGACAAATTGTGCCACTTGGGAAATATATGGAAATATCATATGACCTAGCCAAACTTGCTGATCCAAGCATCGGTGTCCCCCCATTGGCTCAGCGCTAAGGTCGCGACATGCCAAAGGAACTCACCTCGGGGCAACATGAGTTGGAACTCGCCCCGCCTTCCAGTTGTTTGGCGTATATTCATCATATTCAGTTATAAGTTGGAAGTTATAAGTTGGTTTTGGTTTATGTCCATCGGTCCATCATATCCTAAGTTGGTTATAGTTCGTTTCCAACATTTTACAAACACATCCCCATTGTAGATATTTCCATCATATTCCATCATAAACCCTAGTAAAGCTAGGCATCAGGCCAAGTTAGTTGACTAGGGATCCCTTTTTTGTCGGGTATGGTTTAAGATTGAGGTGCTACAATTGATCCCTTCAGTATAATTAGTGTTGGCATTCTACGATTCAATTTTGGCGTCTAGAGCAGTATGAAATATACTCAGTTGGATGATCCTCGGATTTCAAAATTGAATGTTATGTTGTGTCATGATATGTCATGATTGGAATCCATCTAAAGTCATCTGAAATATCCGAACCCACCGATTCTTGGAGGGACACATGTCTCCCATCAGCGTTTCCTCTGCAACCTTGGAGTGGTGGAAGTTGACTAGCCAGTTGGATATAGCTGGATGTTTCAAGGACTGAGGCCTTGAGCAATAAACAAGTTCCAAGCGCATACCCTCAACAACTTTGCCATGAAATCAGCTACGCAGCTACCCAGCTCACCATAGCATTGGTAAAACGGAGCATCGAAGAACACGAATGGTGGCCAGATACAGAATACGTGTATATATATATGTACATATATATATATATATATACTGTATATATGTATACACAGACACATACACATACACAGACACATATACATACACATATATAGTTATGTGTATATATATATATATACATGTATATATATGTATCATATCTACATCTATGTGTATAGGTAATTATAGGTCTGTTTTTTAAAATAAGTGACCATCCCCTGCCACCAGGTGGCAATGTTCGCCAAGGATTGATCAGAAAATAATTGGATGTGTTCCTGGCACCACCTCAGTTGCCAGGCCATCGGCCCTTCGTTGCACCAACGTTCTGTGGAAATCGGCGTGTCCTTTGTGTCCAACGTTGGTGCAACGTTTTTAACTTATCCAATGTCTTGGCAAGATCAGTTTGGTTGTATCATATGAATATAGAGTAATACAAAGCAAGAAGAACGTGATATGTAGCTCTGGATGTATAGATAAGTTGAATTGATCAATTGAAACCGTGAGTGTCCCAGGCCATGGTTTTGATGCTTATCCCAACGTCGACCATCGGTCGACCATCGTTGTGGTCGGAACTGAGATCGGAGGATAAATCGTGACGACATCAACTGCGTTCTTGCTGTTCTCTCTTAAAGTTTTAAGGCTATGGCGGCTGTGTGAGTAGGGGGTAAGTGGCATCCTGTAGCTTGTATTATCCTGTATTATCCTGTATTATCTAGCACTTGTATGCCTTTTTACATCTTTTTGGCAAGTCTTGACGTTTGACTTTCAATGCTTCTTCCAGGCGGCCCCCCAAAAAATATGGGGACAACCATGGATCCATCCCGATGAGATAACATACTCATCCCCAAAGATCAACCATCATATACCATCATATACCATCATATACCATCATATACCATCATATACCATCATATACCATCATATACCATCATATACTATCATATACCATCTATCACCCATTATATGATGATATATGATGATATATGATGGTATGATATATGAAACAGAATGAAACGATGGAACAGAAAGGAAAAGCTTTGTAAAAAGAGTTGTTCAGAGTGCTTTTCGAGTTGTTTACAAAGTAAACTGAACAAATGCACTTAAAATCTGAACAGTAGAATGTTGTTTACAAAGTTCTGCACTCTCTTTTTTTGTTCACGCCTTAAAACTCATCCAGCAAAATGCATGCATTCCTCACCGTAGACTGCTTGATCCATCCGATTCCTGAGTCACCTGAGTTGACGTGGCGAATCCTTGACTTCGCAAGGCGTCGGCGCCAGCGGCTTCTATACTCGATTCTCGGATGGTCACAGATTGGGTGATTGGTTCACCAGTACTCACCATAGTGGTTACTAGTGGTTAATAGTGGTTACCATGTTTGGGTCATTGGATTCAAAAGCACTCAGTACAGTGAAACCAGTAGAAACCATGGTAGAAACCATGGTCGTTGCTGGCCCCAATTCACCACAATCTATGGTCAGGGCTGGTCCGCCAGTGTCCGCTGCAGCTAAGCTCGGATGTTGAGACACCGAGCCCTTCACTATCATTAAAATCAAAACAAAACTCTATACTGGTTGGTGGTCTCAGTCCTTGCGCATCATCATCTCATGTTATCTCATGTTTATCCATTTAAGTGCGAGGGAATAATTATAGCAAATATCCACCCCAAAAAATATAAAGTATGAAACCACTCGAAACCACCTGAAACTTCAACTACCCTCTGCCCATCGCAATCTCACTGTAAGTTCTTCAGTTTGCCTTCAAACCCGTTGCTGGTGAAGATGATCCACGCCTCCTTGAAGACCTGTAACCATGCTGCCTCGCTCGACATAAACCTCGGGAAATTCTGGGAGACCTGGTGGGGCCAAAGTCAGGCCAGTCATTCGTAGCTTCAAGGAGCACGGGTAGATCATTGCACAAAAAAACATCCACTCCGACAATGCTAGAAGTTGTGATACTATTGATGATTAGCAACTGAGGCCCGCCATGAAATATATTTTGAATTGAACGTGGTGAAATTACCCGCGGAATCTATCATCCAAAGCCTCTGTTCACATGTTTTACGAATTCAATAGATATCCTGCAACTATAGGACATACTCCCCCATCCCTGGCCAAAACAACATGATAAACTATGTGCATTGTACATTCAAGAAATGTTTTACATTCAAGAAATGTTTAAAGGTATAACGCTAGTAATTATCCCTCACCAAGGATTTCCCTTCACACCCTCCAGTTTGAGTTTCAGCCACGATTTGACGTCACCCCATGCTCGTCCGCGGGGACGTTCAGGCTTGCCACAGTCCTTGATGTCACCCTGTGACTGAACGATCATTCCCCAAGGCTTGGCCAGCCAATAGTAATGGTCATTCATATATATATATATTATAATACATACATACACATATTATCAAATATCATATATCATGTATATTTGAAATATGTGTGCATATACATGTTTGAAAAAATGTGATTTACATAATATGTATATATATATATATCATATATATATATATATATCGAATATATAAATAT
>Ga0126342_10005419_pt1 | contig 22249 bp, 21 predicted proteins | sample Cyp1metagenome_FD_92528 | JGI IMG/M metagenome (GOLD analysis project Ga0126342, IMG submission 92528) | Coral microbial communities from Lord Howe Island, Old Settlement Bay, Australia - Cyphastrea 1 metagenome | ecosystem: Host-associated > Invertebrates > Cnidaria > Coral ...
ACCGGAACCCCAGCCGGAACCAAGAGGAACCAGCAAATCATGATGGAACAGAACCCCTTTCCTGAGGAAAGAAAGAAGAGAGAAGAAGGGAGACAAGCACCGGAACCCCAGCCGGAACCAGGAAGGACCAGCAAATCATGATGGAACAGAACCCCTTACCTGAGGAAAGAAAGAAGAGAGAAGAACACGAACGTCTGAGAGACGAACGTCTGAGAATGTCCCTCCTCCAAGCGACGGAGGTGGCCTTTCTGCTGGTCCGATTCACTGATGCCTCAGACATTGAAAAACTGAACTCTGTTCTGAATTCGCAGATTTTTTGCTCTCAGAGTCTCAAATGCCTCAGATGCCTACTCAAATGTTTTTAGGACTACAAGTAATTACAAGTACAGTACAAATTACAGTATTTTTTGAGTCTTCGGAATTTTGAGAATCTTGACAGGGGAGATCAGCGTTCAAGCGCAGCACAACGTTCCAGGCAAATCTTCCAGGAACCGGTTAGAAAAGGATAAAAGACACATGAGACATCCATGAGGCATCCATGAGACATCCTCAACATGCTCACAAAAACTCCGCTCATTGACACGATGGCATTGTGGATACTGACTGATACTGACTGATACTGATGGCCTACATTGGCTTAGTGGGTGCTGTTGATTGCGATTGCCGTTCAGTTGCGTTTTCTGCATCTTCTGAAAACGGTTTGTCCAGGTCTCAATGGGTAGTGATCTCCAACAAAGCCCAGCTTCTCTTCATACCATTTTCGCAGCCTGTCCCGGCTGAGATGAAACAGCACGAACTGGAGAAGCTAACGATATTAAAGACCATACTATGTATATATATATATATAAATATGAACATATGTACACGACACTACGGGTACATGTGTATTTGCATTACATTACATTACACCACATCACATTACATTGCATTGCATTGCATCGCATTGCATTGCATTGCGTTACATGTCATTACATTTCATTGCGTTACATTGCATTACATTGCAGTGCATTACATTGCATGCATTTGCATTTGCATTGCGTTTCATGTCATTACATTTCATTGCGTTACATTGCAGTACGTTGCAGTGCATTCCATTGCATTGCACTACATTGCATCGCATTGCATATGATATTGGATCTCATGATATTACATTATCTATTATCCTATCCTATTATATTCTCTTCTGCAATATTCTAGCATGTTACATTAAACTATGTAATATATATATATAATATGTTACCGAATACTAGATTGTATTAGACTCTTCATCTAACATAATAGTATCATATTGTAGTATTGTAATTTATATATTATGTGCACATATTATGCCATTATATAACGATGTAATCATATTATGTTAAGTCACATTCTCTTGTGTTGTACTATATCAGATAACAGTACATTATACAGTATACACTACACATTATGCACTGTAACTCTACATTTCACGTTCTTACACTATGATATCATACCATTTTCAATCATATCATATCATAGCGCACCGAAGTATATTATATGAACTCAATGTATGTTCTATTATATCAAAGTATGTTCACTTGTGTCGCAGTATATTGTATCAGAGCATATTATGTTGAATCATATCATTTCCTATCATATTGTGTGTGTAGTTGGACCAGCCACGTCCTTTAGACGGCCGTGGTGTTTGGGGCGGGGTGGGGTGGGGGGTGGGATGGGGTGGGGCATGTATTAACGTTCATGTGAACTTGCACATGAAGTAGATGCTACGCTGTAGCTGTCGGTTGGGGCATGTAGTCATGGGTGGGGGGTGGGGTGGGGTGGGGTGGGATAATAACGTCATTGGCTCTCTCGCACATACGTCATGCCACGCTACTGCACGTTCTCTTAGACTTCCACGCATATGTCATGCTACGCTATGTTCTCTTGGACTTCCACGCCTGCGTCATCTTGGGTTCTTAATGAAGTGAGCGTTGCGTTCATACCTCCATGGTGATCAAGAAGATGAAAGAAATGAAGATGATGATGATGATGATGATGACGACGATGATGACGACGATGATGACGATGATGATGAAGTAGATGATGACGGCTGAAAAATTGTGAAAACCAATTAGTTGGGGGCTTTGAAGAAAGCCCCAAAATGGAGGTTTCGTGTAGGCGAAATGACTGTTTTCATTCTTCTGTTTGGAACTAAGGCGTTGACGGCCTTTACACAAAAATCACACGAATTTCTATTGGCACGAGCACATCAAACATGATCAACAACATCCCATGAATCAAAACAACACACAGCCACCTAAAGGCCGTGCTCCTAGTTACCGTGTATATATATATATATAATTATGTATAATATGTATATACACACTATTTTATCATATTGTACCATACTACGCTATATCAATATCACATCATTTTATGTTACAATTTATCTATTTCATTACATCCAGTATATCATATCATATTATGTTCTGTTGTGTTACATGCATCATATCAGCATTAAACTAAATGTGCACCTTATATAACATATTCATACATATTAATTTATTGTACCATTCGTATATTGTATCTTGATATATCTTGCTTTATTTTTGTGCATTGTTGCCAGAACTATGACACAATCAATGAATATCACTGACATGTACGCGCCTTTGAGAGAAGGAATCGCCCTCGGTGTACTGAAATTCAATCTGGATGGCGCCAGAGATGGTGGCCAAGCGTCGCTCTGCTGCGATGACGAGAGCAGTAGCAACGCCAGAATTCTGGTGAGACGGGTCAACTGCAAGAAGTCCCCAGTGGCCACATCCCTCCGGTGTCCAACCAGGACTGAAGGTGGAGCTGGCGCAGCCAACCAACTCATCTCCCTTGAAGGCAAGGTGCAGAACACGATTTGCCTGTGGACCAGCATCACCCATTTCCAAACCTAGGCATACAGAATCAGCACGGTTTCAACTCTCACACCGAGCCAAAGACTTGCCGTGATACCCAAAGGGTGGCAGAGCTGTGAAAGAAAACGCGGACGAAACAACTCATGGAAACTAGTTCTTCCTGGAAAATGTATATAGGTCAGCAAGCTGAAGGGATCACTTTGATACAGTTGATCACCAGCCCAAGAAAGTCCAAGCCGCCTCATGGCAAGAGTTGGTAAGACATGATCAATAGATTCAATAAATATGAAAACACAAAGCAAACAGCAAACAGACATAAACAGATTTTTTTAAAAAAAGCCAGGCAACGATCCACTGCATCGTACCTGTCGACACGCTTGTGCTTACCCACTTTCGAGTAGGCTTCATCAACGATGCGACAAATCTGGTCCACCAGCGGCTCCTGGATGTGCTCAGAGGTGCCGATGATCACTTTTATCTCACGTCCATCCGCAAAAGTCACAATACATTTGTCAGAGAGACCAGTAGCACGAGGCGCTGAAACTGCCGAAACATTGCCTTCAGATTCTGAGTCTGCAGAGATCTCTGCTTTGACCTCCTCTTTGAGTTTCAGAATCTGTTGTAGCTTGGCTTCCAAGGCCTCCTTCCTCGCAGTCCGTGCCATGGTGCAAAGCTTGAGCCCAAATTTTACGTTATGTGATGTCCTGTTCACATCTGTTCACGTACTGCTCACGATACTTTCACAATTCCACAAGCACAAAAACAATGTGCGGATAGAATCTGCATGACTTTCAGCAGGATACAACGGCCAAATAAAACTGGCTTGACAGCCTGACTGCTCTGTCTTCTTAACACGTATTTTGTACATCTTGTTAGTATGTTTTTGGCAGCCCTCCAAAATATGTGACGCCTCTCCTCTCATCTGAAATGTCAGCAGGTCAAGTATAATGCAACAAAAAAAGATGAAAGTGCTGTCGCTTGCCTGCGCACAAACCCTGCCTTCTCCAACAGAATCATTTCTCCAGCGTTGTCAATCTCTGTAGTATCTTCCAAACGACCTTCATCCTCTTCTTGCCCAACCATCAGAGAGCCTCCGATCGATTTATGAATCAAGCCTAAACGGCCTAAACTCCTCTGCGCAACTTCCAAACCAGGTTTCCGGCTGAACTTGAATACGGTCGCTGCTATCTCTCGCACAGTCCTGCGGTTCAAGAATGTTCATTGCCATCATTCCGATCCAAATCATGGCATTGCCTTGCTGCAAAATGCTGCAACTGGATGGTCGGTAGAGGTCCCGAGCATTCGCTCCAGTGGTGTCACAGCCAGGTCAGTGACCATTTGCGACAGGGCGACCCCAAAAAAAAGCATCACCACCACCTTGGTCACTTGTCCACTTGCGAAAAATGCAAAGCTTTGCAAGATAGTTCAAGAAAGCATTCTGTGATATTCAGCAGTGAAAGCATTGCAGCTGCTGCAATGCTTTGCCTAACTTTGCTTCATGCCTCTGGATTGAGTTCTCGCCAAGGACTTGGCCGTAAAAAGGCTACTCAGAAGCGAAACTATAGCCTTCACTTTCACAGGCCTTGCATTATGCGGAACCGCCGACAGTTCGAAAAACTTGATATTAGTTGATATTTGAAACAGTTTGAAACTCGGTCCAACCTGAACAGAGAAATACATACACAATATACACAGTCGCATTCGCACACCTGCACCATCCGGCGCCTTGTCATGTCGAAGCTGACTAAGAAGGTTCTGGTGTGCACGAGCAATGCCGAAGCACTTCGTTCGGGTTCCACATTTACCTGCCCCCAGTCCTGGACAGTCAACTTGAACTGTGCTATTTCATGCTATTTCCAAGGTTCCGGGAGGACCTTTTACGAAGAGTTGCGCATAGTTGCACTGAATCTTCACATGTTCCAAAAGTTAAAGTTGTGAGAGTCTGATCTGAACTATGACTTCACTGAACGAGGGCCTCAAATTTGCATCTCTAGTTATGGCAGGGCTACTGCCAGAGCGTACAGAATGCTCTGTTGAATGCTTCGTTCTCTCCATATCTGTCCGTATCTCTCGGTTTTCTCCTGATAGTACTTTTCGCAATGAAACTCATCTGGCTCCACCCACCGTCCACTGCAAGCAGCATAAGGTCCATGACCTGCACTTTCAACTATGTTTCTTGCTGCGCAACAGCAGCGCACGTGTTGTACTGAACTTATGTATGATGGTATATTATCAAGCTCTTGTAACATGATTTATCCCTGTCTATATTGGTATTTGTTTTGCACTACTCACTACTCATGAACTACACTGTGAACGAGCGCGCGCATTCACATAAATCAAGTTAACGTCAGGAGCAAATGTCCCACCCAGCTCAAAAGCAGTCAAAACCGAGGAGCAAACACGAACAATCACATACGTAAAACCATAACAACCAAAATACCACGTGCTGCTCCAGCATCCCTATCATTTCACATGTATATGGGAAGCAACCACTTAACTTGTGCAAATGTATATATATACATATGTATGCATATGCGTATATATGTAGATGTATATACATCTGGGTAAATTATTATATTTCACTAACCTGAATTAAGGCCATTTGGGGATGATTTCCCTTATTAACTATGATTTCCAGTGAGGTCGCAGTGAGGTCGTTATAATTTACCCATATATATATATATATATACATGTAATTATATATATATATGATACATTATATATATAGTGTATATATAACAATATGCAAACAACAGCAGTACAGAAATAAATGACGAAGCCATGACTGTGCCGGGAAAAGAACTTTGCCATCTTCTGCAGCCTAAGCAAAGTTCTGACCAATTTTCTGATCAGACTTATTATCAAATATTATAAAATATTGCCAACATATGGCTCAGGGCAAGAACAAATGGCACAGTTGACACGAAGCTTGCTCGAATGCGTGTCGAAAAGAAGTGTTGAAATGCACGGCAAAACATGTTACAAAGTACAATGAAGTGTCAAATGTGTCAAGCTCTTGACTCGGCAATGGTGGACGCATCATCTCTTTCATTTGCACGAGAGACCTCTTTGCAAAAAGACATTTTGTCGCAACATCCTGTGACCAAGGCAAGGTGGATCTTTGATTGATCGCATGGATTTATATACGCGGTGCATCCTCATGAATGCTTCACTATCTTCACTTGCAAGGAGATCTGCCTGGTCAACCCATGCGTCCAAAGCCAAGTCCTGCAAAAAATGTTTGTGCCAATTCAATCAAAATAGTTGCGTCTCATGTAAGGTGCAAAGCCGACAAAGCTGACAAAGCGGCAGCCTTCTGTGGAAAAGACATCACATCGAAGAGTGGCATCACCTTTGTGACGGCGCTGCCAAGGTTACCGGTTACTTGCGCGATCGGGCAAGCCTTTGTGCACAAAGCTTTTTGGGTGGCCAGTCAGAGCCATTAAAATCGATGGAAATTCGAGGCCCGTTCGAGGCCCGTTCGAGGCCCGTTCGAGGCCTGTTCCCCGTCGAGGCTCCCTGATCTTAAAGTGTTCCTTCTGAGATTTCTGAGGCACTCGCCATTACCAAAAAAATGGTCAAACCAGCAACTCGGGTTGCAAGCCTGGACATTTTGTGGAGATGTCAAAAGCCATAAAAAAGAAGAGCGGGCGACCCCGACATCTGTGATTTTGCAGAATGTTGCCGAATGTTGCTGAATGTTCCAGAAGCTGATGAGCTCCCAGCAAATTACTCAATCTGACCGAAATGACTTTCCTAAGCCCGGCAAACTGTCAGATCTCACATAAGCTCCCGCCCGATTTGCACAAGCACGCATGCTACGAGTATTCTTTTGACAGCAAGAAACATCTTATGAATTGCTTGACTCTGCTTGACTCAGTCCTAAAGAACCGATGCTACCAAACAGATTTCATAGGAACCACATGTTCAACAGAGACTACTGAATCACACCCCCACCGTCCCAAGTTGGCCGAAAACAATATACAAATAAATGTATATATATATACATATATATATATATAGAATTATATAATATATAAATCTATTATATGATATATATCTTTAATTATATCATATTAACTGAACCAGTGCCAAGGTTCGCAATGCTCTTTTTTGCACTTGGTTGCTCCTTACCGAGTAACGAAATGCGAACAAATGACCTTCTTGGCTTGAATATTTCTAGGTTCTAGATGTTTGTGCATTCCTTGCGTTTGACACATCTCAAAAAAATTGAAATTTGTTCCATGTTTTTCAAACCTTTTACCATTTTTCCCGTTTTTTGATTTTTTTGTGCATTGAAAACCTGAAACGGTCCGTGCATTTCGCGCTGTTTTCCCCATCAGTTTTCCCTGGCCTCCTCACGCAGCGGCTCAAACGGAGTCTTCTTCGGGCGCTTTGATTCGTCGTCAAATTCAAGGAAACAGCGACACACGCGCAACACACGAGTCAATCGGCCAGCACCTTGGGGACAAGGCACTTAGAACATCGAGGCAAAAATTTTAAAAACTGTGAAAATTGTGAAAATGATGCTCATTTGACTCATGTGACCTCAGTTGACTCATTTTATCATAGATTCTGTTGGCTTGAACTTAAAGTATGTGTGCAGTACAGTGCATCTTTTTCACCTCAGATGCGCCTCTGGGCCTTTGGATGCTAAGCTTCGGGCGAGCACCAACACGTGCCGCCCGGCTGGCTCGGATCAGAAAGACTTTCGATTGGCCCGGATGCTTCTCTGAGAGTCTGAGCCTTGGTTGCCACACGCAGCCTGTTTCAACAATATGGACTAAGGAGTATTATGATGTATTGCAAGATGTATCATTATGGAATTTTATGGAATCACATGGATTGCATGGAATTACTGGGAATTGCATGGAATTACATGGAATTATGTGTCTATGGTCTATGTATTATATATGTCAATTGCATGGCCATGGGCTCCAGTGGTATGTCAGGTGAATCTCAAACTTCACCCCTGTCATTCAGGGAGCGTTTTCGGCTAAGGATGAAAAGGGTTCGCACCCTGCTGTCGGGTGGTAGGATTCACTCGCTGTTTTGTAATTGGTAGCGCAGAGCTCCGGTCTTCGGGGCTCCGGCAGGATAGGATTCCGTGCCGGATTGGCCATGAACTCATCTTCATCCACGGCGGATGCTGGAAGTACCCGTGTTTTCACGGGGGGACGGGGGGCAATGGAGATCCAAAGGAGTACAAGCCATGGAAGGCCTGGATTCAGAACAAACTGCTGACTTTAGGTGAGAAGGTGCCGGAGTCGGCTCGAGGTGCATACGTGTTCACATGTCTAGCTGGAAAGGCTTTGGAATGTGTAGAACATATTGAGCCCACTGGGTATCGTCAGAAAAGTGGTGAACTGGTACTCTTCAAAAGACTGGATGAGCGGTTTCCGCAACGTGATCAGTCCGATGAAATGACCGAGGTTCTCACCAAGATCTCTTATTGAAAGCGGCAGAAGGCGAAGGTGTCAAGGCTTGGATATCTCGTGCCACTGAGATGTTCGGCAAGTGCCGTCGAAAGGTATCTGTCACATTTCCTGTGGAAGCTCAAGGTTGGTTGATTTTGCATAGATCTGGAATGAATGAAGAGCAGAAGGCAGTATGCTTAGCTGGCTAGAAGCTTAGGTGACCTCAAACGTGAGAGCATCGGCAGAGCATGGCAGAGCCATGCGATCAGTGTATCCAGAGTTTGCATGTGCCAAGCGACGCACCAACGCTGTAGCTATCGTCGAACACCATCAACTGGATGATGAAGGCGCTGGTGATGATGACGAAGCTGATCTGGATATTTATGAGATCGAACAATTTCTAGCTGACCATGATCAATCCACTGGCGACGACATCGAATGCTTCGAAGAGGCTGATGTTGCAGAAGCTTTAGCTGTGAGCTGGAAAGAAAAGAGACAGGAACTCAACAAACTCCAACGAGCCCGGAAATTCACCCAGGCCAAGGAGCTCACACGCTCCTTCCAAGTGGAGATCCAAGAGCTGAAGTGCAAGTCGCGCTGCAATCTGTGCCATCAAATGGGCCACTGGGCCCGTGAATGCAAGAACCCACCAGTCAAGGGTCAAGGAAAGGGAGCATCCTCCTCTTCAATACAAAGGGCCATAGCAATGCCTCTGGCGGAGCTCTGGTGGAACATGTCATTGCGGCTGTCGGCGTGTGTCCCTCAGTGTTCGACAGGCTTCGAGCCAAACGAGATGCGATGAAACTGGATCGCCCCTGGTCTCTGAGATGGAATCCTCCGCAGTTGCTGAACAGGAACAATTCCTGGCCAGTTCTCCAGGATACGGTGTCCTTGACTCTGGCTGCGGAAAATCAATCATTGGCGCTGATGGGAGCAGCGAGGTATTTCCTGTCCAAGCAAGATTGAAGAAACCAATCATTTTCGCTATGGCAATGGGGAGAAGGAGACATCTCGATACGTGGTCAAAATGCCTGTTCAACTGGGAGGCAGATCGGGTACCATTCGTACAGCTGTGGTGCATGGCAAAGCTCCTTCGCTGATTTCAGGATGGGTACTACAAACTCCCAAGGCGGTGATCAATTTTGACCGACAAGAGATGACAGTCTTCGATGATGCCACACCCATTCCATTAGTCACGAATAGTGCTGGTCAGTTTGTGGTGAACCTGATCGGTTCCGATGACTCTGCAGAGGCACAGTTTGATGCAGTTGTAAAGGATGTGCACATGTCTGAATCCATGGACTGACCGGGTCCCTGGGGTGAATGAAGCTCCTGACATTGACCAGGTGCCTGAGAATGAGCATGGGCCCATAGAATTTTGGTGCGCTGAACAACCAGAGCTAGCCCGCAGCCAGTCTGGTTCATCCGAGACGTCACCAGGCCCTCTGCAGACATGGGTAAAGCATGATTCATATATTGCACAGATGCCTGTACCAGGAAAGCAAGGTCCATTGTGCACTTCAGTAAAGCGTAGGGTAGTCACCGATGTTGAGACTGGAACCGTGTTAGCTGATGAAGCCATTGATCCTCAAAAGGGCAACTCCTTCTGCAAGCATCCCATCCCCAAAGAGGTGATGCACATACAGTCATGTTTCCATTTCACGCCTCAGGAGAAACAGTGTGTGGCTGAGCAATTGTCTGTCCATCACCTGAGACGGCTGCAATCCCAAGTAGGTAGGGCCGTGAGTGAACCTCATAGCGTGATGCATGGCAAGAGATTTTTGGTGGCTGAAGTTTTTAGTCCACCTCGCTTCGCTCCACTGGCTCATACGATTTGCAGACAGATTTTGAAATAGCCAAGGAGCTTCGCGAAAATCCTCCAAATCTCTTGCTTTTGTGTCCCCCATGCACCGACGAGGGAGGTTGGTTCAACCTTAACTCACTCCATATGGATGCTTCCGAGTATGTCAGAAGGGTGCAACGTAGCAGTATGTTCATCCGTTTTGTTGCAAGCTTTTTGAACAACAGGTTGCCAATGGCAGTCGTGTTCTGATGGGGCATCCAAAGGGCTCACGCCTGCGGACCTACACCGAGGTGAGGGTCCTCATTCGCCAGTTCAAGCTGCTCTCATGCCACATGTGTAGGTATGATCTCCGACTTCCTAAAGATGATAAGTTGATGAAGAAGGCCACACACCTGTTGGTAAGTCATGATGACATGTCTGCGTTAGCCACAGAATGTCTTGGGTCCCAACATCCGAAGCACTTGTGTCATCAGCCCGTGGCTGGTTTCTGTAAGGGAGTTGGAAAGATCAGCACTTATGCCGGCCGATACACTCCAGCTTTTGTCCGAGCAGACTTTGAGACGGTGCCAAGTTTTCGTGAAATGTCCCAGAGTCAGTGCGTGGAGTGCCCGCCATGGGCGTCTCAACATGAACAAGAGGTTTTGGTAGTCAAAGATTCCTTGAGTAACGAAGCCTCCGATGAGGACATCAAGAAAGCTGTGGATTTGCTTCGCCGAAACTTAGGCCATCCACACACATGACCTGGTGCGCATTTTGAAACACGGACAAGCTTCCGATAGAGCCTTAGAGTTTGCCAGGAAGCATACCTGTGCCTTTTGTCGATCACAGGTCCGGCCACATGTGCCCTTGCCGTCCAAGTCTTCTCATGTCACTGAGTTTAATGAAGTGGTAGGCGTTGATGTGAAGAATTTGCAGGGTTGGCCTATGAACCAAAAGGTTATATAAGGCCTGGAACGTAGTGTGCCATGGAAGCAGCTATCAGCTGATGCTGCCATTTCATCAAACCGAGACATCCGAATGCCTGCGTAGTTTGTTCGCACGGAGCTGGGTTCGCATCTTTGGTCCACCGAAAGTATTTGTGATGGATCCAGCCCAGACCAATCTGGGTGAGCGATTTCAACAATATCTTGACTCTCAAGGGACCGAAGTCAAACCCACAGCTGCAGAAGCACAACCCAATTAGGCCAAACCGAACGCCATGGAGGTTGGTTTGCACGCGTGTTATCCCGAACCATTGCAGAGTTTTCACCATCCACCAAAGATGAATGCGAGGAATGTATGTTACATGCTCATGTGAAGAATCAAATGGTCCAGTCATACGGGTGGACCGCTCATCAACATGTGTTTGGTAAGAACCCAAGAGTGCCAGCAAACCTTCTAGATGAACCCCCTGCATGTAGTTCCAGCCACTGCAAGCCTGTCTGACTCTGCCCTCGCTCGATCTCAGGCCGTCCGAATGGCAGCACAGCGAGCAGTGTTAGAGATGCAGGACGACCAGTCACTGCGCAGGGCGCTGGCAGCTTGACCCAGGGTCACTCCCATGTATGCGTCAGGGGATTTAGTAGCCTATTGGAGAGCACAGAAAGTTCAACAAGGGCAAGTTCAGTTGCGGGGTAGGTGGTATGTACTGCCGTGATCATTGGGTCAGTTGGAAACAACTATTTGGTAGCTCATCGTAGACAAATCTTCAAGGTAGCGCCAGAACAACTCCGAAGAGCCACTGAAGAAGAACAGATTCATATTCAATCACCCCAATCCGAACTGCTAGGCATCAAAGATATGATTGAGGGCGGTACTTTCAAGGGTTCCAGTTCCAACTTCATTGGTTTTAGTTTAGTTTCTGATCATTACCCAACAAAAGCACCAGCACCAGAGGGAGCACCCACCCCCAGTGGAGTTGTCGCAGCACCCGCCAGTGCGCCTGCAGTTGCCGATGCGTCAACACCGCACAAGCCAGAAGAGGGTGGCGACCCGCATCTGGTAGCCATGCCCGCTGCTGAACCACCTAGTGAAGGCTCCTCAAGTCATGATAAACCCCAAGATAGTCCCGAAATCATAGGTAAATCCCCCTATGGAAAATGCAACCAGCATTGCCAGTTCTTAATCCGAACACTTCACGCATGGTCCCATCAGACCTAGAGTTGGAGGTAAGTCAGGTCCTGCAGCACTCTTCGGACCTCCAGCCATGCTCCAAGATGATGTTGTGGAACTGCTTACAGAAGTTGTCCCCCGAATGGTAGAGGCTAGGATGGAAGGAGATCAAGCAGAGGCCGGTCAGAAAAGACCATATGAGGAAGCGGTCACCTGGTGAAAATGCTGAAGAGCCACCAGCCCCTCGTCCAAGGACTGAGACCTTGTCAGTCCAAGTAGATTCAGCCGTTAGAAGTGTTGTCAGTTCAAGAGGTTTCCGATCTCATGCTGCAGTGGCAAGAAGATCCGACATGTGAAGCCTTGGTAGCCAACCATTTGCAGAAGAAAACGTCCAAGGAGATTCCTCCCAGTAACAATGATCCAACACTTCAACACCTGGTAGATGAATCAAAGACCTCAGAATGGCAAACACTCATAGAGAATGGGGCCATCAAAGTGCACTATGGTAAGCGAACAGAAGCCATAAATAGTCATCGTTTCATTAGTCGTTTTGTGATCACTCGGAAGCCTCTTGAAGAGAACCAACATGTTGATCCCAACGACCCAACAACCTTCAAGGTCAAAAGCCGATGGTGCCTACAAGGTCATCTTGATCCTAATTTGGACCGCAAACTAGAAGATGGTATCCTGAAATCTCCAACTTTCGCTCAGATTGAACGTATGTTGCCCATGCAGATAATTTCGTCATACCAATGGGATCTTCAGTTGGGGGATATCAAAAGTCCTCCAGAGGCTGTTCTTGAAGTGGTAGGAAACGTATATGGACAGAACGATGCACCTTGTGCATGGTATTGCACTTTCAATGACGAAGCAGTCCAGTCAGGGTGGCTTCGATCCAAGCTAGACAGTTGCTTGTACTTTCCGCGCGATGACCAATCTCGACTTTACGGGATCGTGGGCGTGCACGTTGACGATACGGCAGTTGGAGGATGTGGGCCTGTTTTCGAGAAGGCCGTAGCCAAACCAAAATCCAGATTTCCCTACCGAAAATGGAGAACACAGATTGGAGAGTTTTGCGGCGCGTTGTACCGCCAAGACCCGTCAACAAAGGCCATCTCGATGTCCCAACAGACCTTCGCCGGGTCACTGAAGCATGCATCCACCCCAAAGGGAACTGACAATGGTAAGTCGTTGAATGAATCCCAAAAGAGAGTGCTCAGAGTTATCAACGAAAGTCTCAATTGGTTGTCTTCACAGTCAAGACCAGACTTGTCAGTTCAGACCAGCATGTGTCAACAAGGTTTTCCAAACCCAACTATCAGAAACCTACGAGATGCCAACAATGCCATTCGACATGCCAAGCAACATAAATACTTAACAATCGCTTTCCATCCAATCCCACCAGATGAACTCAGTTTGTGTTGCCACTCTGATGCTGCATTTGCCAATGTAGGAACACACACACACACTCAGGCAGGGTATGTGGTTGCCTTCGTGAACAAAACAAAATGGGTAGGGCAGTTAGTTCAACACTAGCCGGAGGAAGCCAAGCACTAGCAACTGCCAGTGGTACCGTGGAATGGGTTACTCTGATGATCAGCGAAGCCGTTGGCGGTCCTTTTGATCCTAGGTCTGAACGTGATCGTTTGTCTTTGCGCCGTCCCATTCTGGCTACCGATTGCAAGAGTTTGTTTGATTATTTGGTGTCACCAAGTTCTCCAACCGCTGTGGAAGCTCGAAGAACCAGCATAGACATAGTCATTCTTAGGGAATCAATAGACACCATGTCCGCATGGATTCCACAAATAGGATGATTGCTGATGGTCTTACCAAAGACAAGTGTGACCCAATTTTGATTTACTCAGATCTTGCATCCGAGCTGGGAGCTACCAGATAAGCCCCGAAGAACACGTGATCCAACAACAAGCCTTGGAACGTGAGCGAAGACTGCAGAGCCGACAGCAAAAAGACTCCAAAGCCATGCTCCCAAGTCTGGGGGAAACAGGCTATGGGGTAGTAGGATAACATGTGAAAGGTAACTCTGAAGAATCATAGGACTAGGGGTTTTGATTGTCAGAAAGTTGCACATTCACATGCCCAGCACATAGCACTGATGTCAGACACCAGTGTAGTCCAGCAAAGTGTTCAGTTAATTCAGCTCTTGTCGCCTCGCGCATGTTGACTCATGCACAGCGCAAGGTTTTCCATCAAGGCGCGACAAGTTCCCACGGGACACAACTCCTGTTGGGCTATCATGGCTGATTCCATTTGGACCGAGGAAGATCGTCAGCAGTTGACCAAGCTGATAGAAAAGGCCGAGCGTCATGGCCAGTCTCTGGCTGTGTTTAGTGGGCCTCCAGCTTCTTCTTTTTCTGATGCCAGCGATTTCTCCATGGTGACTGATTTGGGCGGCATGGGTGATGCCGCGAAGCGTCGTGCACCTGACAGTGCCGACTCCGAGGCTCCTCCTGGCGCCGTGCCCAGGAGCTCTGCCAAGGTCCTTGGAGCCTACTTGGTCCCAGGGATGCCTGCACCACCTTTTGCCTATGAGACAGCCTCGTTGCCCACCGTTGCCATACCAGCATTTCCCCCAGGTGTCAATGACCTTCATGACTGGGGAAAATCAATCTTCTTGTTTGGCAAGCACAAGGGTCGCAGAGTATCCTATGCTGAGGTGTTGTTCTCCACAAAGCAAGACGATGTGGGGTACGTGAAATGGTCCCGTGCTCATGCATCGAAGGCCGAAGGATTCCTCAAGGATTGGTGCGTGTATCTGCACCGCCATTCCTTGGAAAGCCAGGATTTGCTGGCTGGACCGATGATTCCTGAGACCAGCACCGTGCGCAAGTTCAAGAAGCGAAGATTGAATGAACCAGATGCTCCACTGCCAGATTTCTTCTACATATAAAAGATTATAAGCAGTGTCAATTGCATGGCCATGAACTCCAGTGGCATGTCAGGTGAATCTCAAACTCCACCCCTGTCATTCAGGGAGCGTTTTCGGCTGAGGACGAAAAGGGTTCGGACCCTGCTGTCGGGTGGTAGGATTCACCCGCTGTTTTGTAATATATATATATATTATATGGAACTACATTAAAATAATTTAAAATATATGGAATTCATCGAATAACAAACTTGTGTGCAACTCATGCAGAAAAAGGAGACCTGAAGCCTGGTTCCCAGGCACATTCTACAGCACAGAATCATTCTATGTGGCATACCGCAACATACACATAGTTTTGAAATATGTTCAGATCCTTTCAGCAAATATCAAAGCACATCCCGCAACACTCCTGCCTTAAAGGACGGGGGCTCAGTTCAACGAGTTTCAACAAGTGCTCTCAAATCACTGATGCAACAGAAATGTGATTGACATCGTTTCATATGTTCGAGTCTGTTCGATATTGCAGCCGTATATGATCTGGGAATCCTGCTCATTGGCCTTTGATCCGAGAAGAAAGGAGATGTCAAAAGCCATGGAAATTGTTCCGATGATATCCATTAGTTGGAAAAAGCTGAGCAAGTATTGCCTCAGTGCGCAGCGTGCCGAGAGTGCAATAAACCAACGAGAAAAAAAGTACAAACGTGACAGGCACTTTGATTCGATAGGCATTTGACTAATTCCACTTGCGAAACCGTGTATCCATGTCATCCGATTGATAGCAAGCCAACCCGGTGCAGACACAACAAAAACAATGCAGTTTTTAATGCATCGTTGACACGAAAAAATGCAGTGCAAAAAAAAGTATCACGTTTTGCATTTTTGAACTTTGAAAGAAAATGCAATTTGAATCTGCAGCGAAGGTGCGCATCTGTCATTGACAATGCGACAAGTTCCACTGTGAAGAGCACCATGCTGATGGACATGATCAAATCAGTCCAAACCTGAGATGGCCGTGACATGGTGATAGCACGCAAGCCGACAATGCAAGTCTGCAATACATTCATAGACTGGCAATGACTGGCAAATCAAAAGATTCCACTTCTTCGACCATTGGTCTTGAATGGTCTTGAATGGTCTTGACCCTTCCTTGAGCAATCCTTTCCTCATATCACAAAGCCTTTCTCCAGATGGCCCCAGGATGCCCTAGGATGCAGGGCTCTGAGGATCCAACACTGGTTGAAAAATCCATGAGCTTTGCCATATCAGGCAAAATTAAGGCACTTAGCAGCGCAATTTGCATGATCCTCAGCACGCAAATTACACCGCAATGGATGGCTGGAAAAGGACAACATTGCACTATAATATATGATAATATATGATAATCATCCAACGGCCAGTGATACGAACCACTGAAACACTGAACGTCTCCGTGCATTAGTTGTTGTATACAATGAACTCGCCACACTCAGCAAATGTCAGCAGGCAGTTTGGCTTTATCCATTCTATGGGATGTGTTGCCGTCTATTCCTGCTGCAACTCCGCAGTGAAATGTCAAACATGTCAAATATGCTTCAGTTTTCTTCATGAAACGTTCAAAACGCCTCACACTTCTCAACCCACATCGCTGCAGCGGCCAAGTGTCACTATGCAGCCTCTGCTCTGCATGACCAAACGTATTCTCCAGGCGCATGCGCTGTTGTAGAAATCGCTGGCCTGCATACAGTGAGATCCATGTGATTTGAAAATTGTAATTCCATCTAGATGAGAGTACGGAAATGTACCGAAAGTGTAATGCAAAATGCGATTCTATGTATATACTGTACGAGTATATACTGATAGACATGAATGCGTACACGTATATCCATGCACAATGCACAAGCACAAACACAATGTATCGCGATGTGAAGGACTGCTCATCTGCAATCCACCGATGGAAGAATGTGATTTCGCCTCACAGATTGGGCATATTCAAAGTAATTTTATGTAATTTTGCAAATCTAGTGTGTGTTCCGAAGTTCCGAATGCATTTTCATGTCTCTCTGGAAGCTTCATGAAGCTTCAATGTTGCGCACAATCCTGGAGAGCCGTCCGCAGACGTTGACACCAATTGCAAAGCATGGCCTCGCTGCATTTCACCGAGCATGCAGCATATACATATCTAAGATATTCTAAGATTACATACATAATTTGAAAGGTGTACAGTAACTCCACAAGTCTCCACAAGTTCAGTCGAGTTCAACAAGATCAATGGACCTCAATTGAGGCCTCAAGGCTGTCTTTTGAGGATCAAAAGTATTTGGTCAGCACTGATCTGACAAAAAAAGACAAACTAAGATTTGCATAGATTTGTGAAAGCTTGCAATAGCTTGCAGAGACCCAAAACTTCGATGTTGCTGACATGTTGCCCATCGCCCAGTTTCATCTGCCGTCCCATGGGCGAGTTGTGGAGACTTTGCCTTACCGCATGAATTCAAGTCAAGTGCAAAGAAATCTGTGGAAACAATAGAAGATACTAGTAATTGAAGATTGTACAGCAGGTGTTTCAGTGTCAAGGGCCAAAGGGAAAGTGTTCGTGGATTTTGAGGGAGCTGAAGTATTGCTCTTTTTGCTCTCTTTCCTCTCTTCGGCCGTACACGGCCGTACACGGCCGTACACGGCCGTACACAGCCGTACACAGCCGTACACAGCCCGTACACAGCCGTACGGCCATTCTAAGGCAGCCACTCCGGCTCGGCCCGCAGAGAAGTCATCCGACCTGTCGACGCTCCTGAGCACAAGAAGCACAAGAAGCACAAGAAGTACAGGAAGCACAAGAAGCACAAGGCGACACTCTCAAATTCTCAGACTCTTCAGTGATTCTTGTGAAGAAGCTTCAGTGACTCTTCAGCATGAAAAGGTCTTCTGAACAATTTGAAATCAGACTAAAATCCTGGGGGCTGCGTGCCTTCTCGAACTTTTCTCCCTGAGTCAAAAGGCAAAGAAATCAGCCAACGGATTCTGATGGCTTGTATGGCTTGGTTCTTGGGTCTTTCGAATTCTTTAGAGCCATCGCAGTGCTTTGTGTGTTTTAGGGATTCGAGCCCAGCTTGGTGGATGAGTCTTCGTTTGGTTCTAAGGCTACCGCAGGTCAGAGTCCATGCTGCGCCATGCTTGTTCAATGGATGTTTAGGTCGAAACTCTTTAACAAAATTGAAAGGCATGGAGACTATGGGCATTTCATGCGCTATGCAGATACACATCCTCTTCACTCCAAACATGCTGTCTTCAAGAAGTTGTGATGACTATCAAAAACGATATTTCAAGTGTGAATGGGTTCAGAGTAGTGATGCGATTGTAACCTGGCACATCTGTCGTCTAGTCTTCAGGGTCAGGTAGGCCTGTAGGACCCAAAGGAAGATTGCTTGATATGCTCTGCGACAGTAAAGTCAAGGCTGGCATGCAAACAACCCACTCGGGGGAATCTCTGGGCCGTCCCCAGCAAAAGTCAGTCCGAAAGGAAAGGATTCGAAAAAAAAACATCTGCAGACATCTGTACACTGGCAAATTTTGGCGCATGGTACCACTTTTCTGACCGTCCTGGTTGAAAGGAGGCATGGAAAAGGTGGTGAAACAGGGCCGGTATTGGAAGGCAACGTCAGAGATTCCTGATACTGATAGTCCTAGTCATGTCCTAGTCTAGTCATGACGCACACACACACATGCACACACACACAGATGATGCACATGGTTTTTGAATGTTTTGAAACTATTTCCAAACCGGGCCCATGATGCAAATGTATGACCGGACCAAAATTCCAGCTATCAGAAAGGATAATCTTGCAGCCTGGAAGCAGCACGGTAACAAGTTCTATTTCGCACGAACTTCCTTTGAGCAGTGCAAAGTTTCGCTCAATTTCACACATCTAGTGTAAGAAGACTGTGTTCTGATGTTTGTCATGTCACGCTAAGTGCACAGCGATAGGGTATTGTTGGGTCCAGTGTATGACTAGCAAACAAGCAACACTATGAATTGAAAGCAGGTTCAAAAGAATCAAAAAGACATTGCCCTAATGATCCACACAGCATTCTGTCCCGAAGCTTCGTGACACAAACGAAGCTCACTTAGCACGTTTTTTTCATTTTCCTCTCTGCAATGACAGCAGTTCCAAACTCTGCAGTGAGCGCAGCTGGCCCTGCGAAACTACACAAACTCTGCACATGTTTGCTGTTTTTTCTGTTTTTTGATTGCTTACCACAGACAGCGTACCATCGCTTACCACCTTGTGCCAGCTGGAATTGACTTTCAGTCTCAGATCTAGCTCACGTAAAGTTTCGCTTCTCGTGTGCCAACCTCAGCGTATCTCGGCATGCCGCTTGCATGCTGCTTGCATGCTGCCTGCAGGCTGTTTGCACAGTTTGACTTCTTTCTCAGAGCCCGCCTTTTAGCCAAACTCCGGAAGATTTGCGTGGCTTCATCTGTCGGCAGCCCAACTGCCTCGGGTTGCAAAAAAAAATCTGTGAAAACTGTAAAAAGAATTAAAAAGACACCTTTTTTTCCCGAGGACTCTGCCAACCGCACACTAGCAAAGCAACGAAGAAACTCGAGATTAACATCTGCAGGGAATTTGCTGAGAACAACACATGCCACCTGATATACCCAACGGCATCTAGCCTCAATCAACTGTGTCTTTCAAGCCTTCTGTGGGTTTGCCCCTTCGTTCGGCAAAGCTTTCCAAAGCCAACTGGGGGACATGCAAAAGAACCACGGGCAAATCCTTGTTGTAAAGGTGCAAAGCATGTTCCTTGGTTCCCGCAGTGAAGAATCAAACTTTCAAGACACATCGAGACATGTCGAGTCATGTCGAGACATGTCATGACTTGGAGACTTGGCTTCCAACGTATTCCCATTTCCAGGCACCACGATAAACAAACGTTGACCAGATTTCGCTCTCATCCACCTGCCGAGATGAGCGAAATCAAGACAAGTCAAAACCTGAACTTTGATGACTTTGATGACTTTGATGACTTTGATGACTTTGATGACTTCCACGAATTCTACACTTTGCGCCTGGCGTCTCAGCTGGAATTTGGTGAGCTGATGTGTTCTGCGATTGAACCAGCCCTCTTCGCAATGAAGTTTAAAAACCTGCCCACCCAGCAGAATCAGCAGAGGGGAGCTACCCGGGGTGTCAAATCTTGAGCAAGAGGCCATCTTGCTGCTCTGTAAATTCCGATTGAAGTAGGTATAGAGGGAGCCAGAGTCTCGTTTGGCTCCAGCATACTCTGGCTCAACATAAGCATTCATAAGCATTCACAAGTCAGTATCTCCCGTTGCCGAACAAAAAATCACCGTGGACATAAAAGTACGTAACATCCTTCACTATACACGTGTTCTGACTTCTCGAGCGTTTCCGTACCTAATTATGGATTTCTTTTCTTGGGGTGTCTTCACGCATTGCTGCCGTGCTTAGTCGAACACAGCGACACATTTAGACCTCGAGCCTGTGAGTCTGTTCGACCGGACTTGTTCACAGAACTTAGAACTTCTTCAAGACATGCAAGAACCAACCAGACAAGTACGGATCAAGACGGTAAGAGTCTAACCAATTAACATTAATTATCTACAAGGTCCAAGTTTTGCTGGTTTGATTCGGTTTGATTGAAGGCATTCACCGACCAAAACACTAAAACACCAGCTCAAGTTTCCGTGGGGAGACTTCAATTTTTCAACGCATTGAGTAGTCTGTAAGGCCAAAAATGCTTTGAGTTTTTCCACGGTTCCAGCGGAACGTTGAGCTCCAACAAAAGTCGGAGAACATGTATGAATGTATCACGATTTTATGCTGATGATTGCTTGGGCCGTTGTTTTGCTCTCGGCTTCTGATTAAAATTCATTGTCTTTACAATGGAATAAAAGAGAATGAATACATTTAGTTCAAGGATGAACTCTCCCTCGTCCCATTGGTCCCCCTCCCCTCACGCAGAACATCAGGACACCAACTGCATGCTGTCGTGCTTAGGACGGTCACTATTCATTTCAGAGTGCTGCGAGCAATATCATATGACCCAAGAATGAGCCTTACATTCCCATCGAAGCGCCACCGCTAGTGATTTGCGATACAGATACAGCATGTGTAAGTACAGTATTTAGATGGATGGATGGATGGATGGATAGATAGATCGATCGATCGATGGATGGATGGATGGACGGATAGATAGATACACTTGTACAATTGTACAATTATACCATTATACAATTCTATAGATAGGTAGATAGATATGTATACACAATATGTACACATGCATGAAAATAGATGACCGCCGAAGAGCCATGGAGAGAACCATCAAGAGAAGCAAATTCTCTTTTAAACTTGTTCGCTGCAACCCTGACGTTGCGCCGCGTCTGACTTCAGGTGGCTACGAAGATAAAGTTGATGTTATTATCCCAATCAACATATTGTTCATAGGGGGTGGCGATTTTTGATCCCTTATGAAGATAAATTTGATGTTATTATCCCAATCCACATATTGTTCATAGGGGGTGGCAAATTTTGATCCCTTGTGAAGATAATGTTGATGTTATTACCCCAATCAACAAATATTGTTCATAGGGGGTGACTTTTTTTTGACCCCACAGAAGATAAAGTTGATGTTCTTACCCCAACCAACATAATGTTCATAGGGGGTGACAAATTTTGATCCCTCATGGAGATATAGTTGATGTTATGACCCCAAGCAACATATTGTTCAGAGGAGTGGCGAATTTTGCCCCCCATGAAGATAAAGTTGATGTTATTACCCCAGTCAACAGAATTGTTCAGAGGGGGTGGCGAATTTTAATGTGATGATCATCATGATGCGATGATGTGATGATGATGATGATGATGATGATGGTGATGATGATGATGATGATGATGACGACGATGATGGCGATGATGACGATGACGATGACGATGACGACGATGATGATGATGATGATGATGATGATGACGACGACGATGGCGATGATGACGATGACGATGACGATGGCGATGGCGATGATGATGATGATGATGATGATGATGATGATGATGATGACGATCATGACGATCATGATGATCATGATGATCATGATGATCATGATGATCATGATGATCATGATGATCATGATGATCATGATGATCATGATGATCATGATGATCATGATGATCATGATGATCATGATGATCAT
>Ga0126342_10005420_pt1 | contig 22245 bp, 19 predicted proteins | sample Cyp1metagenome_FD_92528 | JGI IMG/M metagenome (GOLD analysis project Ga0126342, IMG submission 92528) | Coral microbial communities from Lord Howe Island, Old Settlement Bay, Australia - Cyphastrea 1 metagenome | ecosystem: Host-associated > Invertebrates > Cnidaria > Coral ...
CTCAGTTTTTGACGTCCAACGTCCATTTCGTGCGTAAAGGTTGCGATTGACAACTCAAAGTCGCAATTTTTCCTCAGTTTTTGACGTCCAACGTCCATTTCGTGCGAAAGGGTTGCGCGCGACGCTTCAAAGTCGCAATTTTTCCCCAGTTTTTGACGTCCAACGTCCATTTCGTGCCTAAGGGTTGCGCGGGACACCTCAAAGTCGCAACTTTTCCTCAGTTTTTGACGTCTAACGTCCATTTCGTGCGAAAGGGTTGCGCGGGACGCTTCAAAATCGTAATTTTACCTAGGTTTTGGACGTCCAACGTCCATTTCGTGCGAAAGGGTTGCGTTTCGTGGCGCTCCGGCGGCACCGCCCCCGCCTTAAGAGAGAATAGAAGAAGAGCGAGACGAGAGGAGATCTGCAGATGTGAAGGTGTGAAGATCTAGATCTGCAGGTGTGAGGGTGTGAAGATCTAGATCTGCAGGTGTGAGGGTGTGATGCTGTAGATCTGCAGATGTGAGGGTGTGAAGATCTAGATCTGCAGATGTCAGGATGTGAAGATCTAGATCTGCAGGTGTCAGGATGTGAAGATCTAGTATAACGGCTGCTTTTTTACGAAGAACCCTTCGCAGGCGCTCTCGGGAAAAACAGACCATTCTAAGGGAAGAAAACTAGAAATGACCATCCCATCCCCATCCCCATCCCATCCCCATCCCATCGAAATGACATTCCGATGGTAGGTGCATGGCCGCCGTCCCCTGGGCCGAGACACCCAGCGGCGCCGTGCCCCTGGCGGACAGCGAGGCGCCGGAAAATGCGGAGGCCCGGCGGAGCGGCTGGGATGGAAATGTTCGAGATGATCATGGGGAACCAACCCAATGTGTATATACGTGTATATATATATATACATATATACATATATATGTATACATATGTATACATATGTATATATATATGTATATGTACATATGATATGTGTATACGATTTTTATGCATACATTCAATACCCACAAACAATGATATGTTTTTCGGACTTGCTCCCAAGTGAAGCTCGGGGATGTGTGGGTCAGTGAAGCCGCTAGCCACAAACAATGAGAAGATATTCAGCAGTTATCACCTATGATAGCTTGGTTTGATTACATCACCAACGGTGACCCCAATACTAAGGTTTTAAAAGAAGATAAAGAAGGGCGAAGCTTAACCGCCAAGAGCTTCAAAGAGTGGCTGGTGAAACCATCATGATGTATCAATGTTCATTCTATTCATTCTGGATTGTGGGATCCACAAACCCTATGGTGCCTATGTTCCATCGTGACATAATACACAATTCCAGACTGCCAGAAACCAAACCTGGGGATGGTTCAAAGCTGTGAATCCCCCGTGACCTGGTTCATTGGGGATTATTGATTATCGTATAGTTACCATCTGGTTATGACTAACAAAGCCATGGAAAATCACCATTTTTAATAGGTAAACCATCTATAAATGGGCCATTTTCCATGGCTATAATAAATAACCAGAGGGTATGATATATTATGATTACGGGAACCCCTGTCTACTAGTATTAATGAGATATGATGAGATTGGTTCCCAGGAAAAAACTCCAATTTGCGATGGTTTAGAGAACCTGTTTCTGAATTGGGTATGGTATTTTTGGGTTTTCCACATTAGTTGTTTGGGGGGGCCAACTATTCAAAGTGAGGATGTGAACCAACAAAAAAGTAAAGAGATATTCCACAAATGATGTTTGTTTGCTGTCAGATCTCAAAAGAAACTGCTGAAAAACAACACAAACCAGTATTTTGTCAACAACAATGAGTGATTTAACTAACGAATATGGAAGTTCAAACTAATAATAAACATGGGAATTGAATCAACATGGGCAATGCAATGCCCAACAAAGACTAGGAATTCAGCACTAGTACTTCTGGAGAGATCATTGGCGTTCCATTAAGATTTCGGATGGTCCATATAGCATAACAGCCCAGGATGATGTGACCATGGAACCAAGGGGGGATGCAGTCAGCAGAATACGATCAGTCAATCGATCAGGATCAATATAATGATGATCTATGACACTGTTTTCCAATAAGCAGTCATTAGTCAAGATCAGATTAGTCAAAAAAAGGTTTAATGCACAATTATCATAGTACGTATATCAATCTCACATGGATTTCGGATCCTTGGGGACGGGGCCCGATCTAGCAATATATGACGTGGAAATTGGATGAAATTTGGAAGCTTTCAATATCCTTGGAGGGTTATCCTTGGGGGTTCAGTGAACCTAAGTGGATATACCCAACTGATGGAGATTAGAATCCCGTAGGCGGAAAGATTTGCTCAAGGATGCCCCTTTGGGCAGTTGGTCATCCCCGGAGCCTTGCTGTTCCAAACCACCATCCACAAGAAAACACCAAGCCCAACACTACTGGATCCATGGTTTGGTACAATCCGAAAAGTGAAATCTTGAATGAACTCTCTAGCAGCTATAGCATATCTTTAAGATTCTTTAAGTCTGAATGAAAACATATAAAAACGACAGTTGCTTAAAAATTCCATGCTATGTAGTATCCTATGTCTCCATATGTTGGGGCCCAAAATCTGGCTCCAGTTCAGGCCCTGCCAGAGGAGTCGGCCGCAGAAGCAGCGCTGAGGGCGGCTGAGGTTTGGGCCCTGAGGTTTGTGCGACGCCAGTAACGATTGCTTTCCATCCATTTTCAACAGCAAATAGTTTTGTTTCGTCCAATAAATGTCCCACATTTAGTATATTTGAATGGCAAAGCATTTGAGTTATTTTGAGTCTTGGGGGAAACTATGTAGTGACATGGGGGATCATGTACTCGTATATCATACATTTTAGTGGCAATCATTGGCAAACCCTCCCATAAGAAAATATTGGGGATACCATTTTTTTACCCATTTGGTGAGTTTTGTTTTTTGTTGCATCTTTCAAAGAAATTGTCTTCGGACTTATTATGATCTGAGGGAACGGCAGGGTGTTTCCCAGGGTTCTTTTCCTGTCAGCACGCTCAGCCCATGAATTGTGAGCCCTGAATCCTGCATTCGCTCAATCCTTCCTGGCTAGTTGCTAACGCCGTGGGGACAGCGTTTTGTGGGACTTCGTGGAATTGGTTCGGATGGCGTGAGGTGGGGTGGTGCGGGGGTGTAAAGTTCTTGTTTCTACGCTCTTGCTGCTACGCATTTAGTAACTTGCAACACGCTCTTGCTGTTAGGCTCTTAACATTGTCAAATAACTTCTGACACTCTCTTGATGCTACGTTCTTAATTTGTTCAAGTATGTTTTAAGAAACTTGTAGCACGTTCTTGATGCTACGCATTTAACTTGTTCAAGTAACTTGCAACACGCTCTTGCTTTTAGGCTCTTCACTTTGTCAAATAACTTCTGACACTCTCTTGATGCTACGTTCTTAATTTGTTCAAGTATGTTCAAAAAACTTATTGCACACTCTTGGTTCTATGATCTTAACTTGTTTAAGAAACTTGTAGCACGCTCTTGATGCTACGCATTTAACTGGCTCAAGTAACGTGTATGACGCTCTTGATGCTATATTATTAATTTGTGCAATTTACTTGTAACACGCTCTTGTTGCTATACTCTTAACTTTGTCAAGTAACTTGTAACACGCTTTTGATGCTATGCTCTTAGCTTGTTCAATCAATTTGTAGCACGCTCTTGATGCTAGACTCTTAGCTTGCCAAGCAATTTGTAACACACTCTTGATGGTATGTTCTTAACTGGTTCAATTAACTTGTAACATGGTCTTGATGCTACGTACTTGACTTGTTTAAGCAATTGTAGCACGCTCTTGATGCTACGCATTTAACTGGTTCAAGTAACGTGTAGCTCTTAACTTGTCCAAGTAACTCGTAACACACTTTTGTTGCTAGGTTCCTAACTTTGTCAAGTAACTTGTAACACGCTTCATGCTACGCTCTCAACTGGTTCAAGTAACTGGTAACACAGTCTTGATGCTAGGCACTTAACTTTGTCAAACAACTTGTAACACGGTCTTGATGCTACGCACTTAGCTTGTTCAAGAACTTGCAACACGCTCTTGATGCTAGGCTCTTAAAAGCAGCGTCCAAGCAATCAATCTTCAAAACCAGGTTATAAATTATAATATTGTAAAACTTTGATTGATAGAAAATGTCTTTCAGTTTTTGTGGTGACGGACCAAAACTGCGGATGAAAAAGACATACTTGAAATTATGTGTACAGAACTGGGCAAAATCTGCAAATGGCGGTCATGAGAAGGATCTCCAATAGCATGAGGTTGCATCATCACTCTGTCCACTGCACACCCAGCGTGACCTGGGTAGTTTAGTTCTAGTTAGTTTGTTATAATCATAAAGGTGGGCTATATAAATATATGTATTACATTACTACATACATAATACCACCAAAAAAGGACCATTTTCTCGGGGTATACAGGATTCGCAATGTTCCTTGGCGCAAGGCAGCCCTGGAAGCAGCTGAACTGGCTGCGGAGGCAGTCTCAGAGGCTGCAGCTGAGGCGTTGCGACAGCTGTGTTTGGGTCATCGGGATGAAACCATCAAAAAATACGGATTTACCATCTGGTTATGACTAACAAAGCCATGGAAAATCACCATTTTTAATAGGTAAACCTTATAAATGGGCCATTTCCCATGGCTATGTTAAATAACCAGAGGGTAACCTTAAGGACTTTAGGTCTAGCCATGGGGCGTTTAGCCACCAAACAGCAATTGAAAAATAGGGAAAAGGATGGTTGCCGATTCAGAGCAGAGAACAGTACTAGCTGAGAATGCCATCCTACCTGACAAGACAGGAGCTGTTCTATGACACAAGTATAGAAACCACATTTGACGTAAAAAACTAGAAAACATCCCAAAAATCAAAAACAAACATGGACATGAAACGACAAAATTGCGACGCAAGTTGAGGTACTCGGATGTCGGGGCGTTATATCTTGGATAATTTGTAGACACAGAAATAGCCTCTGGTAATGACTAACATAGCTATTGAAAATGGCCCAGTCGAAATAGAGTGAGTTTTCCCATTAATAGCATGGTGATTTTCCATAGTTATGTTAGTTTACCAGAGGGTAACAATATTCAACATGTAGTTACATGACTCTAAATGAGGTATTTCCAATCTGACAAATTTACAGCGGACGTTTTGCGGGAAAATGAAGATCATCCCGTTGGATTTGGGGCACCCTGAATACGCAGGTGCAGTAGCCTTCAGGGCAGTGCAGGCAGGGTCGGTGCTGGGAGGGTTTGATGTGGTTTACCAAAGTTTACCACAGCCTAAGCCTTCGACCTTGAATATCTTGAATTTGAAAAATGTATATGTTTGATATGTTTTGATGATGTCATACTTGGGGATAGGTGAAATTTACTGTGACCGTACACCGAATTCGATGGTTGACTGACATGACCAAATTGGTGGATCTTTCGCTACTGATACTCTATGTTGGGACATGTTTGCAAGTTCAAATTGTTTCTGAAAATCGAGTACCCCATCCCATCCACCGATTCATTATGTTCCCTATTCAAATGGCATAAAATGGCCATGTGTGTTCCCATTTATAGGGACTTCTGTCGCATGTGGAGGATGGGCTGGGCTTGTTTGAGGAATCAAGGAAGGATGGAAGCCACCCTTTACTGAGGGCTGATTGAAAGATGAAATTAAGTAACTTCAAAGTCGGATACATATATACATATAATATACAATAGTCATATCCTTTCATACACACATCAGATACATATACAATCATATACATGTACAAAAACTTATACCTATACCTATACATATATCATATAAATTCACATATACTTGTACTTAGATTTATACATATACACATTGAACATGTATTCTGCACGCTACGGCTAGTTCCAATCTCCAGTCGCCAGGCACGTCTAATTCGCCACATCCAGCTCCGGAGGGGCGGATGCTGTCGGACAGCGGCTGCTGCCGCAAAAAAGTGTCACAACCGTCACAGCCGCAGCGTTGGTGATGGATTTAGCCAACAAAAATGGTGGTACAATGGGGATAGAATGAGATATAATGGAAATATAATGGGGAAGTGTATATGTGATTATATAATTATATATAATTATGTATAATTATCGAAGAAAGATTAGAAGTCAAACTTCCGACAATATGGACAGATGAAAAGCAGAGATGGGAAGAGTCAGAGAGAAGAGAAGAGTAGAAGAGAGAAGATCAGAGAAGATAAAGAGTCAGAAGAAAGAAGATGCAGGTGCGCGAAAAGGTAGGAAAATCGCGAAACACTGTGTTTTTCCAATGATTTGTGGCTCCGGAGGGTCCCGAAAAGATCATTTTCTTTTGAAATTTGGCTAAGCGGCCGCAGCTTTTGAAGAGACCTCAAGCTCAACTCGTTGTGCTCGACTAGTGATCCTCGAAGATGTCTGCGGACAGTTTGGACGACGTGAGCATTAGTAGCTACGACGAGGAAGGCAGCAGAATGGGTTGGTTTAGGTTTGGCAAAGTAGGTTTAGATTATCTGTGAAAGTTTGTGCGAGGGCCTAAGAAATTTTGCGCATACCCCGAAAGTTTATACCCCGAACCCCTGACGCCTTGACCCTGTGATGCGCCCGTTTTGGGGTCAGCAACATTTTGCTCCTTTGGGATATAGAGGGAATTGGAAATATATAAGCAATATCTAACTGGTATATAAATAATAAAGTTAGCATGGAAAAATCCCAAGTAAAAGGGCAATCAATTCATTGTGGCTTCAACCGAACGCTTACGCCTACCCCTGGCCAGTCCAAGAGCAGCGCGCAGAGCGCATACAACGGCTCTACGACACGAGGAAGACCGTGCGAGAAAGGCGGAGGCACCGAAGGGCCACGAAGTAAAGCGGAAGTGTAGATGCGGGCGATAGGGGCAACAGCGTTTGAATGGCAGCCGTTACCAACGCCCGTGTTTACTATATTCATTATTAGCAATGCATGCCCTAGTTTTTGGCAGTTCCGAACCCACTTGGTCATATTGATGGATTCAACATGAGTCTATCAATACATATATCTAGAATTGGACGCGGCACCGCCAATGTCAAAAATTTCGATGCCTGTAGACATGCTCAATCAGTATAGTTGCAATCCCCATGCTTCTAGTAGCCAATGCCCAGGAAAGGTGGCACGAGCAGCCGCCAAGGCGGAGAAGGCAACGGGAGGACCGGCCCTGACTGAGGGCTTGGTCAAAACATATTTCATCCTTTGACATCAAGTTTTTTATTTTTGTTACATCAAACCTTTTACTTGTGCTTTCCCACTGAGAGGATGACCTAAGACCAGTTAGGGAGGCAAAGCGGCCAGCGGGTCACTATGTTAATGGAATATCAGCCGCCACTAGGGGTATAGTAACGATGACTACGGGGGCTGATATACTATAGCTTGCATTATAGGACATGGAATGGACATGGTATATCAATAAGCGGGGTTGCAAAACATGACATAGGAATTGATTGTGGGAGCAGTTCTGAGACACACAGCCTCAGCTCCCACGCAAGCACGGCGTCAAAAGTGTTTACACAGACGACGATAGATAGCAACATCTTTTCACCCCTCCCCTGTCTGACCTCATGCTTTAATCAGCAATGGCATTCAAAAAACAAGAAACGCCCAAACCCAATGCTTCAGCTTGTGGGAAAATGATATGGCCAGCTAGCCTCTTACCAAAAGCAACTAAAATCCACCATGCCCTATGTCATGAGATCGGCAAACCAAATTCTCGATAGTCCCACATTCGTGGTTTTACTATTGCGATCATTCCTGAGTAACTGGTAGGATTTTTTTTCATGGATAACTGGTGTATAAAGGACGCCTATCTAGCAGGCAAGATAACCATGAGTATTGGCAAGATAATGCCACGCAGTCCCGGCACGCCGAGGCTGCCGAGGAGAAAGCCGCCAAGGCGGCAGCAAAGGCCGCAGCCAAGGCGAAAGCGGCCGCTGCGAGAAAGGAGGCGCTCCGGAAACTGCGGGTCCTGGAATTCTGGTCCTTGATTTAACATGATAATAACTGCCAATGAGCATAGTAATAATGCAAAAAACGGGCTTTTAACCTAATAATAACATTGTATAAGTTACAACGAAGGTAAAAGCAACATAACCCCTGTTCGATGTCGTAAACATGCTGGGGCAACGACATTTAACGCCATGATAATGCGATAGTAGCCTTATCTAAACTGAAAATAGTAAACCAAACGGTCATGAAAGGGTAATAACATAGTATTAGCCACTATTGACCGTAGCAATAACCTAATTTTTTTAAGAAAAAGTAAAGGCGGCCTTTAACCTAACCTAATAATGACATATTATTGATTTACCACCGTTTGGCCGCGGGTCTCCCAGCGCGGGCTGTGGGGTGTGTGTGTGTGTGTGCTGCAATCCACGCTTTGTCCCAATTGGGGGCAGGACGCGTGCGATGCATGCCGCGCCCCATGCCCGCGGATGCTGGCTGGCTGCTGGCTGTACCGGTCCAGACAACCGGATCACCACGGGCTGATCCCGGCCCGAATTTGGGACGCAATCCCATTTAGCGTAAAAATGGCATGACCTCCATTTGATGGAAACGAAAACTTTCGAACCAACCCCATTTAATTTAATAATGATGCTATGGTAGCCCATTTTAACATGATAACAGCATATAGTATTAACATAGCAATAGCCGCCATTGAACCGAATAATAGCGTAATAAAAACGGCGTCTAACCTAATAATATTATAGTAACATTTGATGCCTTTTATTCAACGTAGTAACAACGTACCCTCCCTTCGGTTTCCCACCATTGGCCGTAACCCCATGTCACTTCATAAAATGCTTGAAGTGACACGTCCCTGCGAAGCAGGCGAAGGGCCAGGGCAAGAAAGCTGCACAGGAGCCTGCCGTTTGCCCACAGCCAGCTACTATATTACGGCGTTCAAGCCTGCCGTTTGCCCGCCCTCAAAGCCTTAAAACCCTCCGCGGCAGCTTCGACCAGGCACGCAGGCCACAGCCAGCTACTATTACATCTATTACGGCGTTCAAGCCTGCCGTTTGCCCGCCCTCCAAGCCTTAAAACGCTCCGCGGCAGCTTCGAAAAGTAGGCTCGCTAAAGCGGCGGGTGCGGAGCCATCTGGCCCAATGAGAGATGAAAAATTGCAGGCCGTTGTGGCGCGAGGCACATTTTCAAGTCAAAATGTACAAAACACACCAGGTCCGGACCACTTTTGGAAGTTGAGATGTCGAAAAAGTGCACGCCATTGTGGCGCAAAGCACATTCCGAAGTCAAAATGTATAAAACACACCAGGTCCGGACCACGTTTGGAAGTTGAGATGTCGAAAAAGTGCACGCCGTTGTGGCGCGAGGCACATTTTCAAGTCAAAATGTACAAAACACACCAGGTCCGGACCACTTTTGGAAGTTGAGATGTCGAAAAAGTGCACGCCATTGTGGCGCGAAGCACATTTCGAAGTCAAAATGTACAAAGCACACCAGGTTCCGACCACGTTTGGAAGTTGAGATGTCGAAAAAGTGCGCGCCGTTGTGGCGCGAAGCACATTTCGAAGTCAAAATGTTAAAAGCACCACATGTTCCGACCACTTTTTGGACGTTCAGATGTCGTTTCGCGTGGCAGGTGCAAGGGATGGGGCACCTTCTCAAAAGTGAGCAAAACGTGAGGGTCTTGTAGCATTTCCAAAAACGATGGCAGGCGTGGGGCATTTGAAGAAGATCTGCAAAGATGCATTTCGCGTGTCAGGCGCAGTACAAAAGACATGTTCATCAGAGATGTTAGGAGGTCAGGGCGCTGATTTCCTGAGAGAGGTTGCATTTTGGAGCATCAGATCTGCAGATTTGCCAAGATGATGTTGCGTGACAGGTGCAGCACTTCGTAAGACCTGGCATCAGTTTTTCGTGGCAGGCGCAGTACTTTAGACAGGTGGAGTGGAAAAAATCGCAAAACACATTGGTACGAGGCCGTCAGCGCTGCCCTCAACTTTCGATTTTTGAAGGAAGTATCGCAGAATTGCTTTGTTATTTTTGATGTTGTCAAATTCAAAAGTCGAAGGAGTCTCGCAGAATTGCTTCGTTTTGGATGTTGTTAAGTTCAACAAATGAAGAAGTCTCACAGAATTGCTGCGATTTTGATGTTGTCAACTTCGAAAAATGAGGAAGTCTCGCAGAATAGCTTGGTTTTCAAGCTGGCAGATAGACAGGTAGATAGATGGATAGATAGATGGATAGATAGATAGATACATAGATACATAGATACATAGATACATAGATACAAAGATGGATAGCTGGATAGCTGGATAGCTGGATAGATAGGATAGATAGGATAGATAGGATAGATAGGATAGATAGGATAGATAGGAAAGATAGGATAGATAGGATAGATAGGGCAGATAGGATAGATAGGATAGATAGGATAGATAGGATAGATAGGATAGATCGATAGATAGATAGATAGATAGATCGATCGATAGATAGATAGATAGGTAGATAGATAGATAGATAGAAGATTAGATAGATAGACAGACAGACGGAGAGAGAGAGAGAGAGATATAGATAGATAGATAGATAGATAGGTAGGTAGGTAGATTAGATAGATAGACAGACAGACGGAGAGAGAGAGAGAGAGAGATATAGATAGATAGATAGATAGATAGGTAGGTAGATAGATAGATAGAAATAAAGAAAGAAAGAATAGCTGTATCGATGGATAGCTGGATGGATAGATAGATAGATAGGATAGGTAGGATAGATAGGATAGATAGGATAGATAGGATAGATGGGATAGATAGGATAGATAGGATAGATAGGACAGGTAGGATAGATAGGATAGATAGGATAGATAGGATAGATAGGATAGGTAGGAAAGATAGGATAGATAGGATAGATAGGATAGATAGGATAGATAGGGTAGATAGGAAAGATAGGATAGATAGGATAGATAGGGTAGATAGGATAGATAGGATAGATAGGATAGATCGATAGATAGATAGATAGATAGAAGATTAGATAGATAGACAGACAGAGAGAGAGAGAGAGAGGTAGATAGGTAGATAGATAGATCGATAGATAGATAGATAGACAGACAGAGAAAGAGGTAGATAGATAGATAGAGATATAGAGAGATAGATAGATAGATAGATAGATAGGTAGGTAGGTAGATAGATAGATAGATAGATAGATAGAAGATTAGAAGATTAGATAGATAGACAGACAGACGGGGAGAGGGAGAGAGAGAGAGAGAGAGATATATAGATAGATAGGTAGATAGATAGATAGATAGATCGGTAGGTAGGTAGGTAGGTAGATAATCAGAGAAAGAGAGAGACAGAGAGCAAAAGAGAGAGAAAGAGTGAGAGAGATCAATCACCTTTCGATCCATCAGTGGCTTCGCTCTGCCATCCCTGATTCACAACAACCAACCTCTCCTATAGGTTTCCTCTTTTTGAAACTTCCGCCGCCGCCTTGTGCGGTACTACTGGTATATAATTATATATATAACTATAATTAGATATCATGTATTCTATATATATATACTTATGTATTGAATGACTGTTGATGACAAGTTCGTTTTTGATGGGGCAGGCAGACTCATCTGTTTGTTAAATGCCGTTCATTGGCCCCTTTTGCTTGATGGCAAAGTTTGCTGCGTAAGAAAAACGGTTTTGTTTAGGTGGTTTATCATAAACCATTGTCTCAATGGATTGGTTCAAGGGAAAATTTAAGGGAATATTTAATGGGAAAATCTTTGGTTTCCTGTAGGTTTTACCTTAAACCAATCCATTGATTGTCGGAATCACACAAAATTTGGGGAACTGGTCATGTCTTGATGTGTTGTAATTGCTGTATGTGGCTGCCAGTGTGACTACCACTGCTTTGAAAAGCAGTGATAAAGCCATGGAGCGTCGGGATGTCTGCTGAACATGATTTTGATTTAGACGTTTCAGTCAAGGGGGGAGGAGCCTTTGACCATTGTTCAGGTGGCTGACTTCCCCTAATGATCCTGTTTCCAATCACAGCGCATATCAAGATCCTCTTGCCGCTGGTTGCTCAAAGCCGTTTCAGGCTATTTGTTCCATCTGCAAAGTCATGTGATTAAGTGCAAACATCCTCGGCTGCATGTGATAAACAGGAAAATAACATAGAGTTGAATACATGAGTTTGTTCGGCCTAAAAAGACAAAAAGGATTAAAAAGGTGTAGATTTTATCCGACAGTTCAGACTGAGATACAGGGGAATCAACAACGATCTCAATCACTCTTGTAGAGTTTCTCAGTGCATCACCCCAAATGACTCATATACTTATTGTATGGGCGTGTTGGCAACTCACTGGTGGTAGCCTTGCCAGGCATGCATGGGTGTTTCCTCATCTTGGGTTACCGCCAAATGATCTACAAATGGACCATAGTTCAGCATGGAAAGTTGTGGGTTTAGGGTACCCATATTTTGGGAAGTACTAGTAGACCATACATGTTCCCTTCGTATTTCCAGGATATCCTTTGTCCAGCCAATAAAGCTATGGCGGAAGACGAGAAGACGCCCAGTGCCACCAGTGCTGGTGCTGGCACTCCAGTGCTGACGCTCAGGGGAGGACAAAGGGGTACCCTTCACCAATCAAACATGGCTGGGAAATTCCCGAACTAAATGGAGGCTTACAGCTGGTTTAAAGAAAATTGAACTATATGGGAAATGTGTATGAATGTGTATGAATGTGCAATTGCCATGCTCGATTACGGGAGGATACCCCTAAAAAGGGATGTTTAATTGTTGACACGAACAACACGAAATTCTGACTTTTTCTGGGCCTGAAATGCTAACACCCAGCTGGATTTAAACATGGTTGATAGGGGAATTGCAATCGATGTCATGTCACCAAATATGGGGATTGAACATCAGTGACTTGGATTCAGGATCCAACATGTGTTCAATATGAAATGTGACATTTGATTGTTCTACAGCAATATTATATATATATATATTATAATGTGTATATACATATATATATATATATTATGAATGAAGAATTATACACAACATACATTTAATAGACCATTAAAAAAAGACCATATATATATATATAGGTAAAAGTTATAGTATATATATATACATGTACTACTATAGTTACATATATATTTTAATAAATAGTGTACAATCTTCAAAACTCCCAATCTCCAAATCCCCAAAGCATCGCCGCCCAGGATGCTTCCACGCTGAGCGAGAAGCTGGTGGCGGCGCCCGAGTTGACTTCGGCTGCCGAGTGGCCATGGATGAAGGATGGACCTGGAGGGTAGTGCTGCCAAGGATCTGGACATGTCTGAGACATATTGCACATATTACGCATCATACAATATATTATATATATTATGTATATATATATATATATATATTACATACATAATATGCGTACATATATATATATATATATATTATATATATATATATATATATATTACATACATAATATGTATATATATATATGTATATATGCTAGCCCCCCCAAAACAACCTACCTTTGCCTGCTTGTAATGCTACACTACAACTCTTTTGGAACTATTATTGTTCCCAGTGAATACTGCATAGACTAAGAGAGCTTTCTTAATGAAGCTATGGTGTGCCCTTTCAAGTCACTTTTCTTGAGAAGGGGCACTGTCAATCTCACAAAGGTAGCATGTGTGATGTTTTGGTTTAAGCAAAGATGGCTCACATTTGTTCATTTCAAGTATACACAATTACTGTCAAAACATTAGGGTATACGGACTCTAGAAAGCACAATGTAGCAGTACTTGTGCCACATGTGCAGCATGTTCTTTTAAATATCCAACTTGCTTTTCAACAAATATAGTGTCACTTAGAGAAAAACATGTATTTTCTTCAAAGCAATGGCTACATTTCTGAAGGTAGTCTTTTTTGATTTGAAGAGATTCTGCATTTGATTGGAATCCTTGTATGTTGCAGGGACTGTTTGTGCAACGTGTTTCTTCCTTCCAGAAGTATTGTACTTAGTACGTTATGAAATGGGTCTGTGAATTAAGAGTGCATATTTACATGTTGGAAAAAAACTGATTGATCGAAATGAAGAGATATATTTTCAAGAGAAGTGGCTTTCTGCAAAGGAATGCTACCTATTGGAAAGGAACACTCTTTTTGCTTAAGGAATGCTACACCCTTTGAATGAACGTGTCTGTCTATAAAGCCTGCTCTTGTCACTTAGAATTGGTTCTTCAAGAGAAGGATGCATGTTTGATCATCTCTTGAAGTCATTTAACTACAGTGTTTTCACTGCCTTTTTCAGGTTTGGGGAAAAGACTCAAAGTTGAATGGATCTTTTTCATGTGGGTTGAATCACTACTTAAGGGAAACTGTGCAGAGAGGCTGAGGTACTTGGAGGTACATAAATTAATGTAAATTCTACTTAAGACATAGTTTGGAAGAGGTACGAACTAAGATTGCAAGATTTTTACTTAGGCATTCTGCAGCCTGAAGGAACGCATTCAGAATGCATTCTTTCCCAAATCTAAGATCCAATATCCAAGAGTTGCGGAGAAGTCTTGTGCAAATCTTGGATTTGGAATTTGCCAGAATACCCTTACAAATCCCCATCAAGATTCTTTAGGAATCCAAGATTTTGATCAGGAGTCTTGGATCTTGGATCTTAGATTTGGGGAAGAATGCATTCTGAATGCATTCCTTCAGAATGCAAAATGCCCTAAGTACAAGGAAGAATCAAAATCAACATGTTGCTTACTACCCTTTGTGTGTGTGTATTCACATATGTATGTATGTAATGTAATGTAATGCAATGTAATGTAATGTAATGCAATGCAATGTAATGTAATGTAATGTAATGTAATGTAATGTATGTATGTATATATATATGGTACCCCCTAGAGGGAAAGGGAAACCCAATACTCAAAACTCTCCGAAATTGTCCATTTAAAACCATTCCAAAAAATAGACACGAAACACCGCAAATACCAGTAAAAGTGATGAGAAGGTAGGTTTTTTGGGGGTTACCATATATATATATATATATATATTATACGTGTATATACTGTATATATATATTTATATATATATATGATATGCATAGATATGTAATATACAGTTGGAAGGATTTTGGAAGGATTTGGATGTATTCAGGATTTGGAAGTATGTAAATATCTATAAAGATTGGGATTTTGAGCTACAGATATTTTGAAATGTCGGATGGCACAATTTCAAGACTCCCTGGATTGGCAAGCCCCAGACCCGACCCGTTTTTCCAAGCAGATGGAGAGCAAATTCTTGGGGTTGCATGGACAAGCATGTCTTTTCCAAGTCCCAAACATAGGGAGGTCAATCAACCAAAAAAAGATGGGATTTTCACCAAATCCATGGTATATACGGATTGACAATCCGCAAGCTTTCAAGGAAAATGTCCCAGTTGCAATGCATCAACAGTCAGCTGGATACGAGAATGCCCGTTTTTGTTGGGTTTCTACCATGACATTTGATGAGTTGGATTTCTGGCAAAGGTGGACCACAGACCACAGTGGCCCTTGGGAGATAATTTCATCCTGGGGCATCCAACCGGACAGCCGACTAGGAATCTCTGAAGCCACTGATTGGTGAATCTTACGATTGAAATCCTAAAGTGGAAGGAGAAACATATTCATGCGACCATGATCCCACTATAGTAACTTTAGTAATTAATCATAGCAGGATATAACAATTCTATAGTGGGTATTCATTTTTTTCTAACGATGCACTACTCTATAGTTGATGTCACCATGATCCTACTTTAGTGCAAAATTAAGAATAAAACCAGTAGGAATTTTACAAGATGGTGCCCCCCAATTTAAGTCAGTTTATAAATTCCATTAACAGTTTATAAAATTTTATAAAGTCCATTAACAATAGTTATATCTACCATAAACCAAAGAATTCAGCAACTTCCATCGACGATCCGCGCCTCGTCAGATCCCCGAAGCGGCGCCCAGTGCAGAAGCCTCGGCAAAGTCCGAGGCGAAGATCGGATGGGGAGATGGGATTCTGGGATGGGATACAATGGGATACAGTGGGATTAAAACTTCAAGATCTAGATTCTAGATGATTCTAGATGATTTTAGATGTTTTGGCCAGCAACTGTGGACATGTTATCAGTAAAATGGGCGATTTCACCCAACGCATAAAGGATTTTGGCAACACTTATGCATCATATGATCATCAAGGGGAAAAACCTTGGTTTTTAGCAGCAAATACTGGTATTTGGGGGTTCCTGATGCAACTTTTCCAAAGAGACCAATTCTGGGACGAAGAGATTTGGGATGCCGCAACCCTAGTGATGATCAGGATGAAACGGTTGATGATTGGGTCTCCTGGTTAGTGAACTCGTTTTTCGTATGGGGGGTAAAATATTACTGGAATATGTTGGAACTTCTTGAAAACATTGCAACGCTTGATGTTTCTACATGTCCCGACAGGATATTTCTTTAGTACAGGTAGCCTTTGTAATGCTGTGGATCTATTTTGGTTGTATCAGTAGCATGTAAAAAAGGCATCTTGCCAACAGATCATACGTATGCATGGTGCTTGGGTCCTGAGAAAATCTGAAACCCGGGTAGCCAGCATCTTCACAGTGATGCTGGTTTCCTATTCTTTATCCCCAAAACATGGTCACGTCGCCGGTAGGAGCGCTGGACTGTTGTCAAATTTGAAATCACTTATGTTTGACTTGTCGTGTCAGTGTTGCAACCCTCGTGTGTATTTGAAAACTTCCAACAAAATTTCGGTGATTCATGGGATGCAGAATTCACTGTAAAGCAGTGGAAAAATAGTTGTCTTGTGTTGAGAACACTGCGAGGGGCAGCGATTCCACCCCTTTTTTTCTTTGGCAGTCAGCGAGCTTCTTGGCAGAGGATTATGAGTTTTGGAACATAGAACCTTGAACCTGTCTTCTCCAGTATCCACGCCATAAGTATGACCGCAGCATACCGCAGCTCCTTTTCTTTGATCTTTCCATGTCTTTTCGTAGTCCATGATTTCAATCAAGACAAGATGTTCGAAGTCGTGATTTCTTCACAAGATTCCTGAGGAGGTTTGCCGTATGGAAAGTAGAAGAAAATAGGTTAGAGCGTAGCATCAATAAATGTTAGAAAGTAGAAGAGAATATCTGTGAGTGTAGCTTTATATAGATTATGTTAGAAAGTAGAAGAAAAGATCTAACAGCGTAGCATTACATAGATTGGAAAGTAGAAGAAACGATCTAGAAACCAAGCATAGCATCAAATATGTTGGAAAGTAAAAGAGAATATCTTTGAGTGTAGCATCAGTTATGTTGGAAAGTAGAAGAAACGACCTAAAAGTGTAGCATCATCATCTTGTTGCCCCCGTGCAAACCCCCCTCCCCCACCCGAACCCCCTTGAGTTATCTCCTGGGAGGTGCTTGAAGGTCAGCCGCTGACGTTTCAACGAAACCTGTGGGATAGGTAGCCGGGATTGTGGGCGTTGAAGTTGGGTACTGGAGGTTGAACACTGAGGAGTGACAATGACCCTCAAACCATGGGGTTTTCAAATTCTCTGAGTTTATTTAACGCAGTATATACACCAGAATTTGGAGGGACAATGGCAGGAATCTGGAACCAATCAGAATGCTGAACAGATCAAACAAACTGACGTTTAGCTGGTTTCCAGCTGCCATATTGGTAGCTTCACAACGGATCCTACTGTGGACGGTTGCGAAATCCTGCACCACCCTGGATGATTGATAAATGATGTGTTTCTATAAGTCATGGGATATTTACCACTTATCAACTGGTGCACGATTTCCATTGTCGTCATATCTCCATCGTCACCGGCGATCGCACCAGGTTTGATTTCCTTTGGAAGAACCGTATCGAAGCCTCCCAAGGCCGACGACCTTCATGAATCCAGGGCTGCCTACTTTGGTATGTTTCATGGATTTCATGTGGGAGAGAACGACCAGGTCCAGATGTTTTATCGGTTTTTATCGAATCAAAAAAGTGATGGACAGCATCAACTTCTTCTCCTCTCTAGTAGCGTTGCTACTACATTGTACTTTGCTCCGTGTCTCTCATCGTTTATCCGACATGGTAAAATCTTGGCCTGGTACTTGGTTCAAGACTTCCGCACCATTTATGGTTCGCAGCCTGCTTCAATCATGTGCACATGTTCGTTGGGAAAAACCCTGTTTGGAGATCATCCCAGTGGATTTGGCCAACGGTTTTTTTTAAGGCAAAACCAAACACGGGCGACCACAGAAGCTGCATATTGTGCCAGAAAGTGACATGATTTATGGTCTTGTGTTCCCCTGTTTTCTTCCATTTGAACCATGACTCACCATGACTCACCATGACTCACCATGACTCACCATGACCCACCATGACTCACCATGATTCATGACTCACCATCCATCAAAGCCAGGTTTGTTGCAGAAGGTGTGCGATGTATTGAAGAGTCGCGCAGAATTGGAGCGAAAGTATGGCGAAAGTTTGCTGAGTCTCGGGGAGGGCATCGGCCCTGAAGCAGGACGGTGGATGTACTGGGGATGATTGGAATGGGCAAGTGATGTATACAGCCATACAATTTGGTTGTGTTTGAATGAATTGTATATGTAGTTTCATAATGTTTCATATAACATTATATTATCATACATATATATATGATATTATATGTCCTGTACATGTACCAATAGTTTTGCAGCCTTTGGATCTGCATAAGGACTTGGAACAGGAATTGCTGAACTCCACATGTACCAACTTTCTGCCTGGGACGAAGCCCTTGGTCAGGAAATTCCTTGCATGGGGCGGTGGAGGCCATGATTGTCACTTGGCAGTATCAATGTCAATACCCTATAATCATGACGTATCACGGCAGGGACAAGTGACAAGACAGAGGAGGGGATTAATCAATATAGTATGAATACAGTACTGACATTTTTGGGTATCAGGTATCAATAGTATTATATACCCTCTAGAGTGTCATTAAACGTGGCTGGAAAATTCCAATTCCCTGGAGGCTTTAATGGACAAAACATCTATAAATCGACAAATGATGGATTTCCCTTGTCACGTTTTGCCTATCTTAAATACAGAGGAATATGCAGTTTTTCATGGTGTCCCCCTGGATGGATGGAATCCAAAACGCTCTAAAGTGGCCGTGTCAGAAAATGACGACGTGTTTATTATATATATATATATTATAATGTAATATGTACTATTATTGTTATTGTTATTATTAATGATTACTATTATATTAGTTATTATTATTGTTTATTGATATTCACACAAACACCAAATCACACCACGAAAAAGCAAGTTTGAAGGAACAATAAACAACAATAAGTAATCTGACGAGGGACAATAATGATGCTAAACATAGGATTTGGCATATCCAATTGTTGGGACAATCCTTGTGTTATGGCAGATTGAGGTGAACTTCCGAAATCGTGGAGAGCAATCCCTGGTCTTGGCTGATGAGCTTCTTGGCACGGAGGGGGGTGTTCTGGTCGAAATCCACCGAATGGGTGGCTTAAGCAACAAAGAAAAACAACTCCCTACAAACATGCTGATTCTAAAAGACAAGAGGTACCAGCAACAAGAAAAACTGTTCAAGAAATAGTTGGAAGCAGCAACCATTGTGGAATGCATCCACATCATGTGGGGAGTCACCAACAAGATGGTATGTTGTGGGTGGGGCCCTTGTGTACCCCAACAGCAATCAGATTTCAGGCGCGCTTGGGCTTCTTGTTTCAGTTGATCGATCAGCTTAGCCCAAAAATACTCCCAATTCACCACCGATTTTGGGGATTGAACCGCCAGTAAACTAGGCCATTTGGGTGACGACACGTGGCTGAGGTTGGAGTCAGACATCATTGTCAGCTTTGAGTGTGTGATAAAGCAGCACAAGGAGGTGACAGCGGCTGGTGCCATGGGGCCGTTGGGGAATAAGTGTACTGCGCCAGAGAAATGATTACTATAGCATCGTGCTTAGATGGGTGAAATTGCTGCATACACCATGCTTGGAGTATTCACACACCATGTATCGAAATAGCATATAATACCTGGTTGGTGGTTTCAAACATTTTTTATTTTCCATAATATATGGGATAATACTTTCAGAGGGGTAGGTCAGCCACCAACCAGATAATACATTATAGTGAATCTTTCACCTGTGCCTAATGCAGATCTCCATGCGCCGGCGGTACCACCACTGGACCCACTTAAAATTCTTCATGCTTAGCGGTAGCCATCCTATACCTTTATACAATATTAATCCATAGTATACCCTCTGGTAGATTAACATAGACCCTGAAAATAAGCCATGTTTCGTGGTTTCACTAGTCTTCCAACCCCTACCAGGGTCGAACTGTTAATTTACTGAAGGGTGTGTATATATATATATATACATACACATATTGTGAGCTTTATATCCCATGATTTCCCATGAAACCGGATCTCAGGGTGCCGCACGCGGTCTCTCGGCGCGCCCCTACGGTAGGTCTCAAAGCGGATCTACTCAGATGTCCAGCTCCTGGTGAAGCAGCTGCAGGACGGCTATCTATACATTCCATTTTTAGACAATTATTAGATATATTAGATAATGCTATTGAATAATAGGTGGAATATTCAAATCATCTACACATGATTGAATCATATAAGCGATCGATGATTTGTAGTAATTAATAATGATGGTTTTGATGATTATAGCTAATATTCTAGATGTCCATGATGATGATTCCGTTGTCCATTTATGTAATATTTAGCTAGATGTCCATGGTGTCCACAGGGGATCTTAAATTTATGGAGGTTGACGGATGCATCCTGTCAGGACCGAAAAAAGGTCCATGACAAGTGTGCTAGGAGGCCGGCAGAGGGTATATTAATGTATAGTATATGGACGAGCACCTACAACTTATCAATGTATGATGATATCTTCTGGCAATCTATTGATATCAATTGATTATCTCATATATTCAGATTTTGAAATGCAAGCCGCAAGCCAAAGTTGGCGCTTGACAGCGTATCACCCCTTTGCTGCAGATACGGGTCAAGATGTGTCGAAGCTGAGAATGCGTCGCAGGCAGCGGATTGCAGATGTACCATTTGGGGGACCCTATTTTCTGGTGCTTCGTAATGGGTGGAATGATCTGTAACAACTTTTTGCTCTCTGACCTGCGCCTTGGAGGACTGCCTGCAGGCGGTTTCCATGAAGACACAAGAAAGGTTGAAGCTGGCGCAGCAGGCACCGGGCACCAGGTTGGTCCATTGCGGCTATGGCGGCTATGGTTTGTATATACATATTAGGCGTATAACATTAAAAAGACGGTCGAACTTCCAACTGCAGTATCACAACTCACTTGAAAGTTCATCCGAGGATTTTTTTTTTAGAAGATTGATTCATATATGATACATAGTATGCAATCTATATAGTGATGACTAGGACTAGGATTGACACGGGATATCCTACACACATATTTGTGACTTGCAACCGCTTCCTGAGGCCACAATGCTGAGCAAGCAAGCCAGAGTTGCTGAGTACGAAGCTGGTCGAAGTTGAAGGAAGTCAGTATTTTTGTTGATTATATATATCTATTGGTGCCCTTAGAATCCGATATATTTGTCATGTTCCTGTGTTTAAGTTTGAACTGATTGGTTTATCATTGTTTATTTTTATTGGTTTTACACTTTTTCCCTACATGCTTTGTTTGTAAAGTTTATGGCTACGGCCTGGCATGATCCGATCAGAAAAGCAACCGAACAACCGAATCCATTGTAGCCAGGACCCAAGAAGTTGTCAGGATGCGACAAATTCTTCCTGGAACGTGGCTGGTTGGCCATGTAACACACAATGTTAGAATGTTCTATCATGTTCTATCATTATCTATGGTTCCTCTTTGGGATGACGATTCCAGTTGACACCACCGACTGACCATCTTCGATTTGTAACATAAACGTAAGACAAAAATAGTGATGTGGGTTTTGGGGTTGACTGAAAACAGGGTGCCCAAAATGTTTGATGATTTATCATTATTTTCCCTACTAAACTGGCTATTTGGGAGGTCAATCATATTTGTATCAACCCATTTATATTGAAAATGGCTATATATACATATTTTTCTAGCTCCAAGTTACCCAAATTCAGAAAATGTACATATACTATGAATCCATCGTACTCCAGACCTGTCTCTTTGGACCCACTGTTTTCCCAACCTGTTTCCCTGTGTGTGACATGTTTCA
>Ga0126342_10005421_pt1 | contig 22243 bp, 23 predicted proteins | sample Cyp1metagenome_FD_92528 | JGI IMG/M metagenome (GOLD analysis project Ga0126342, IMG submission 92528) | Coral microbial communities from Lord Howe Island, Old Settlement Bay, Australia - Cyphastrea 1 metagenome | ecosystem: Host-associated > Invertebrates > Cnidaria > Coral ...
ATGGAAAAAACACCAACCGTCACCAGGGATTTTGATTAGCTCACACCCTATTCGGGTCTGCACACGGACGGCAATTTTCCGGTCCTCATCCTCCTCCACTTCTTTCTGGACACTCGGGTTGCTCGGTTCTGCTCGCAGCGAGGAGGCGGCATCCACTCCGTCTGCAACTCTGGCTTTCTTGCTAACGACGGGATTGCTGCCGGCACTCGTGTCTATGCATTGGCTGGGTGTGGACTCTTCTGCTTGTCGTCGATTCGCCTTCTTCATGGTGTTGCCATGCATTGCACGCATCAACTGGTTTCTAAGTTTGCGAGAGGTTGACCAGGCGTTCCTGACTGGTTGCGCTGCTGCGATGCTGCCCTGGCAAACGCCTTCCACACATACCCAACTGGCTGGTGAGAACAAGAAGATGGCTGCAATCAACATTTGCAGTCTACTTCGTGGCGATCCTGGTTGCCGCCTTGCTTTTACCCGAGCTTTGCCCACCCGACGTGCTTTCCTGACCCACCCACTGCGCAGGCGTGCACTGGCTAGAGCACGTCGCGCTTGGCATGCGAAGACACAGGTGAAGAGATTGACCGCAAACAGTAAATCTACTTGCTTTGCGCTGGCACACAAGCTTGCTGCGGTGACTGCCTTGCCCCAGCTCAAATATGTGTATTTCCCAGGCAACCTTCGCGTCCAGTGTGTGTGCTTGCTAGATCGGTTGCGCGACCCCTTGCCACACGCAGCCTGCACTGACTGCCACTGCGCGCAACAATGCTTCTTGACTTGGGAGGCAAGCCAGAACACCATGCTCAGTGCTATGCAGCAGACAGCTACCTTGGTAGCATGCTCACGCTGTATGTCACTGGCTATGGCATCCCACTGTGTCATGGCTTTCCGCTTTGGGACAACCGTGCTTTGCGAATTCGTTGTCTGTGGTGGCGTGGTTCATTTTGTCCTTGCTAGGTTGCTTGTACAAGCAAAACTGCAAGTGGTCCACTCATTTTTTAGTTGTGCAATGCTCCTTTGCCGGGGTTTACTCTGTGCGTTGCATTTTCCCCGCTACTTCTTCTGTGTTTACCTTTGTGTCTTTCTGCAGTGCTCCGGTTTTAGACTTCCTACGCCTACGTCGCCTACTTCAGTTCGTGGAGGGTGTGTGTGTTTACTTCTCTGTCGACTTTCTTTGCTTAGCCTAGAGCCTTGTCGCAACGGCCGCGGAGAGACTGCGTGCCCTGGTTTGTTTACCAGTGGCGGTGTTTGCTGTCCCCTGTTCAAAGTTTAGCCCCCTCTGTGTTTTTGAAGAGCTTGCTGGGACGTTTGTTGAAGCTTCTTCAGTTCCAAACGAAAAAAATATATAGTCTCATCTACTTCTAAGTGGCCTCTTTCCATAATGGAACTGGCCCCTGTGGGGGTGATCAAATGATATCAGCAAATGTCAGCACACTCGCTCGGTCAAAGCAACATTTTTCCCCTCAAGATTGCATCATGCGTTGATGCTCCGGAGCCCCCGCTGGGATCTCAGCACACTGGAACTACTGTAAGCTGATGGACATCACATCAGCTATCTAAACATAGTACAAATCCAAACCTAAGCCAATCCTGAGCCACTTTAGGCCTTTTGATATCGGGCCAACCATCGCTTCACGACAGGGTGATCTCTGGGACCTGACTTCTCAATCCACCTCAGGCCACTTTGAGATTTAGAGTTGTCAAACAGTTTTCCAAAAGTTGCATCATGCCTATTGCATTTGGCATATCCATTGGCTAGTTTGTGTCTAGTTGCTCTCGGCGGGCCAAAGCACCCGCAGCAGCACACTCCTCTGGAGACTGGTTGGCATTCTGTGCACTGAGCCATGCAGCACAGTATACCTTGGAGGTGGATGACCAGGAGGTCCAAGAAGAATCAGTGAAAGCAACCCTCAAGAATGCAACTCCACCATGCAAAACGGATGCATCCTGAAAAATCAAACATGAAAGTTCAAAATTGCGCTGAATAAAACTTAGTTACACAGTGCAGTTTACGCTCAACCTCATCTTTGACCTTGCTCTTTGCCATTGCCTTTGACTTTGCTTTCGCCTTCGCCTGTGTCTTTGCCTTCGCTTTGGGGCTTGCTTTGGGGCTTGCTTTGGCCTTGCTGCTTGCCTTGACCTTGCTGCTTGCCTTGGACTTCCTAGTCCTAGCCTTCACCTTGGGGCTTGCTTTGGGACATGCCTTGCTTGCTCGCGACTTGGTTGCTACCTCTGCAGTTGCACCAGTCTTAGTTTCAACCTTGCGTGCTTTGTGCTTGGCTGCTTGCTTTGCCTTTGCAGGCCGTTTTGCTTTGACCTTGGGCATGGCGCCAAGATCTCCACGACAAACTTGGGGTGCACCATCAGGCCCCAACTTGTCAACCCCATGTGGAGAAGTCACAGCATCAAAAGACTCACAAGCATCATCACTGACATCGACAAGGTCCTGCGACTTGTCAAACTCCTGTGGAGAAGTCACGGCACCCAAAGACCCCCCATCATCATCACTGCCATCGACAAAGCCCTGCGACTTGGGAACCTCCTGTGGAGAAGTCACAGCACCCAAAGACATCCCATCATCATCACTGCCATCGACAAAGCCCTGCGACTTGGCAACCTCCTTCCAAAAAGTCACAGCACCCAAAGACCCCCCATCATCATCATTGCCCTTGACGAAGTCCTGCGACTCGCCGACCTCCTGTGGAGAAGTCACAGCATCCAAAGACATCCCAGCATCACCACTGCCATCGACAAGGTCATGCACAGCAAAAGTAAACAAACATAGAAATGCTGGTGGCGCATGACTCCATATTATAAATGAATATGACAAGATATGACAAGATATGACAAGGCTAGGATTGGCTTCGGTTTGGATTTCATGTAGACTCTGCATTTTGCATGGGTCCTCATGTAGCTCACTGGTCTCAATCTCACCATTAACATCAGGTTCCTCCTGGGGCCAAAGACTGACAACATGCAAGGGTTACATAGTCACGTGGCGTCACACCTACAGCTAAGGCAGCAAACTCATGGTGCCTGTTCGAACAGAGCCCGTGGGCTGAGAAGGCTCGACAAATCCTCACTTCCCCCAAGTCGTCGCAGTCGCTGATGTGGGAGCCCGGGAGTGGTATCCTTGGAAGAAGTCTTTTGACATTATATAAATCAGAACATATTTTATCATTCATCCTAAAAAAGATATCGTTAATATGATCGGTGTGTGACTAGTGGGCTCTTTCTGTCGAAGGGCAATCTCAGTAGGCATGGGCGAGGGTGTTGGCCCCATTCCATCAAAGTAACTTGGTGACATTCCCAACTGGTTGTCAGGATGGTAGGGTGAGAACACAGGGGATGGCTCCATCACCACCACATCGGAATCTGATCCTGCAGCCTTTTGTGGCTTGTCTAACAACCTAACTCTTCCAATTCCAACATGTCCTGCGTTGGATACTTGTAGGACGGCTCGACTGGCTCACCCATGTAGGCATTCCTTAGGATTCGGAATTGATTCTCAGATGTCCCAAAACTGATTGAATCAAAAGTATCGGACCATAGATTGGATTATGATTGGATTCCTGACCATCCCGAAACTCATTGGATTATTGGTGAACCATTGGTTGGATTTTGATGGGATTATTCATTGGATTATAAGTCAATTCTTGGATATTCAAACTTGAATGGATACTTGATTATTGGGGTATGATTGGATTCTAGGATGTTTCAAAACTGATTGGGTTTTGATTGGGTTAAGATTGGATTCCCAGATGTCCCATATTGATTGAATTTTATCAGTAGGCCACTGGCTGGGTTATAATTGGATTCTCACTGGCTGAGTTATATTTGGATTCCCAAATGTTTCAAATCTTCTTCTTTATGGGATTGGACCCCTGATTGGGTTATGTTAAGGCGATTGGGTTCTATTGAATATTGGCTGGGTTATGATTGGACCACTGGTTGGACTAATTGAGGTAAGTTACTCAGACACTGGTGGGCAGGTCTCTTCACCATCTTCACAATGGCGCTCATCGCAGGACAACCTGGGCAGGGCTTCGATGGAGATTGTGAGGTTTGTTTTCCATAAATTGTGAGGTTTGTTTTCCATTCCAATGCCATCGAGAATCGGATCGATCAGAACTTCAGCATCACCATTCAGATCAACTTCCAAAGAAAAGGCATCCTGCAAGCAGGGTGTTGTACCTAGTGTTGATATGATATTCACACAGGGACATCACAGGGACATAGAATAGCAGTTGAGAAAAAATGATGAAGATTGATTGATATCTGAACATTATGACAGTCCTCCAAATTCTTTCGACCCTTTCGGGATGAAGCAGGACGCTTCTTGGAACCAGAATTTGTGGACTTGGTTGCAGGTTTCTTCTTGGCATCACCATCCAGTGTCAAGAGTGCATCCAAACCTGCCAGGTCACCACCACTGTCGCCATCAGAATCATCCTGATTGCCTGGGCCTAAGGGCGTATGCTCGGCATCAGGACCTTCATCACCCTTGGGTTTCTTTGTCTTCTTGCTCTTTGGTTCCTTTTTTTTGGTGGGTTTCGATTCCGCTTTGGGGGCAGCACCACCCGAAGAAGATTCCTCTGCAGAAGACCCATAGCGTCCAGGCAGATCAAAAGTAGCATGACCTGAAATTCAGATTTGAAAAATTACATGTCAGATTCTTGCAACATGAAGAAAACATGGCATATACCTTCATTTTTTTACTGCCCCATGTGAGGTACTATACAAATTCAACAGTGGTGAAACTCCCACAAAATAGTACTCCATATCAAATATACTATATATTGAATGATATACTTCATATCTCAAAAAAAAACAACTTCTAGTCCTCTTTTCATTTATGCTATATTATATTGTAGTGTATCATATATTATATGACATTATATTATGTATTAAATTATATTAGATTATATTATATTATATTTTATTATATTATATTTTATTTTATCATATTATATTATATCATATTATATTATACTATATTATATTATACTATATCATATTATATTATATTATATTATCTTATAATATAATATAATATAATATAGTATAGTATAATATAATATAATATAATATAGTATAATATATTTATCCAACCCTCCCAGTGTTGCAGTTTAGGCACTGCTTGCAGCAGCAGGTGCCGTCGGTGGCCCTCCAGCAGGTCGTGCAGCCGATGAGGAAGAGGCAGCACCCCGTGGACATCGGTCTGGGCGAGGAATAGCCGCTGGTGCCACTGGATGTAGAAGTTGGCCAAGCTGAAAAGCCTCAGGACGTAACAAGGTGGAATTCTTGGGGAAATATGAGGCAGTGTGCACCGTATATACATGGTGAACTTATGGTGAACGCACTTTTTTTTTGGTCCTGATGGCCACTAGCTTCATGATATGATACCATCACAACCATTCAAACAAGGGGCAGGTGGGCGAAAGGTGAGGTCTTGGACGCATTCGACACTGTCATCAGACTCATTGCCCATGTTCTTCGCTGCCTTTCCTGCCTTTTTTTTATCGGACATAGGAAAGTATTTGCTTTACCCCTGCTAACTTTGCTTGAGCCCGTAAAATCTCTAAGACACAAGGAACCGAAAATAAGAATCATAGTTCCATCATGTTTGAAGTAGCCAATGTTACTTCTGTTCAAGAAGTATTCAAATGCATTTGGAGAAACTCCAGAGACTTTTTGACCAATGTCCTCCAGGAATGCTCAAGTTGCCAATGGCAATGGTTGACGACATGTCAGTGGAATGTATCCACACCATAAACGAGCAAGAAGGATCATGAAGGGGCCATGTCCACAACTATTCCAATGAAATTGATCATTTTTTGTGACAGACTATGGATGGACTCAAGGTTCAACAATTGACAAACCAAGATATAATCAAGTGAACCCCCTTCAACCCTCTTCCCCATGCAATTTCTCAAAATCACTTGGCAAACGCAGCTCGCTGATTTCAGGTTCACATCAGTCGGATGATCTGCTCGTTGATGTCAAGGACTCCAGCTGTGACGGCGATGGGCCGAATCGGTGTGATGGTCTTGAGGCCACTGTCTCCGGTGGCATCCAGCCTGTGGTGTTCAAGATTGAGTAAGGGCCGGGAATCATGTTTATTATGTAATGTGAATATGGGAACCCATTGTAAGCAAGATGAAGTGCATACTGGATATCTTGATTTTTAACAGACTCAACAGGCTAGTTATCATACCCGAATCATAGTTGTCAAATTTATGAGGGTTGATCAGTATGAACAATTCATGACAAGGGGATGGTACAATCTGAATGGATACGAATTGGTAAATGATAACTATCTGAAACATATACCTCCAGGGTAAAATATGGATGATAATGATCGAAAATGGGGTTCCATATTGTTCTCCAAATTGTTTCCATCATAGGTTTCCTTGATGTTTTCCTGCTGTTTTTTTCCTACTGCTGTTCCTGCTCTTGCTGCTGCTGCTGCTGTTGTTGTTGTTGGCATTGTTGCCGTTGTTGTCGTTGTTGTCGTCGTTCTCGTACTTGTTATTGTTGCTGTTGTTGGTCTTGGTTTTGTGTTATTTTTCTTGTTTCCTGGTGTTTTTCCTCTTGTTGTTGCTGCTTCTGTTGTTGTTGTTGTTGCTGCTGTTGCTGTTGCTGTTGCTGCTGTTGGTGTTGTTGTTGTTGTTGTTGTTGTTACCCAAACAACTAGTGTTGCTACCATTGGCTTTGTTCTTGCCACTTTTTGTTAATCAAAACTCACAAGCATCCTTTGTGAAGTTGTTGCTACATGGTCTTGGGAAATCCCAGCCTGCAACGAAAGCCAACAAGAAAGTTCTGGTTCCCCTTGAATTTGCTGAAGTTCAAATACCCCCCAAAGCTGTTGGCACTGACTCCATCCTTCTTTGCTTTTTCCTTCCTCTTCCTTTTCCCATCATCCTCATCACCCTTTGGGGGCTCAGCGATGAAGACAAGGGGTTTCTCCAGGGTCAACTGGTCATGGGCTGCGTTGATGGAATGGTGGCTTACTCCGATCTTCACCTTCCAGGGACTTTGCCAATATGAGAGGTTTTGGGATGCCCATTAGTGGGATAATAGCTTGTTACAGGAGGAAAAGACCATGTATCCAATATCATAACAATAGGAGACTCCTTCAATTTTGATTATGTTGGAACTTCTCAGGAAGGGCCTCACCGGCGTCCTCCAACTCATGGATTACAGTGCTCAAAGGGGTGGGGCTGTCGACACAGGGCAAGCTCTGTAAATGGGAAGGCATGCCTTTGCGTTCCATCAAGATAATGCTGGTCAGTGAAATGTTGAAGGCAAACCAATGGCCCTCTGGATCACTGGAGCATTCACTGGCTTCCTTAGATTGGTAGCCCAACCCACATGACAGGAGGAACCTCGAAGATACCAATGTCAAGGTGCGCTCAGGATTGGGAGTGGCTTGTGACTCACTGAATTGAGGCAAGTGTCAGCACCATTCCGCCACTCGCCACTCCCAAAGCTGAACCTGTCCAAAGCATATGTGGGAGTAATATTATATGAAAGGGAATGGTGTTGTCAAATGGAAATGCCAAAGGGATTAATAGCATGCCACATCATGTGAGACTCATTTCACATCATGTGTGACTCAGTAAACACCATTGGATAGAACCAAGTAGCAATTCTCGGTGCTGGAGAAACTGGTTGCGGCTCCGACTCACCAGAAAGATCTTGTCCCCAGCTTCATCTGTAATGAGCTCTGCGGACCCATTGATACCAAGCTTACACCTTAGCTGATCTATATATTCTGTATTAAATGATATCTAGGGGTGGCAAGTAGAATGATGATTGTCCCCACCGAGCACCTGAGCAAAGTAAAGCAAGTGACACTTGGGTGTCCTTCAGTTGGTATTCAGCTTAGAGACGGCTTGGCCAAGCTGGACACATCTGCCTCTGTGCAGGAAGTCAGATCGGACAACTTGATCTTCTTCGTTGGCCGTTCTCCTGCATCCTGCTGGACAGGCCTGAGAAGGGAATGGGAAGTCGGTAGAGATGGTCAGTACCACACACTAAAGATATTTTATTCCTGAGTTAGTTGTAACCATTCAGAGCCATTGTGATATTTGTCAAAATGAAATCAAACCTTGTTCATTCAAGTTTGGAACACCAATCCTTTCATCATCTTCCATGAAGTCACCATCAGCGTTGAATTTTTCATTGTGTTCCTTGATAAGTCGGTTGGCATCTTCCTTGGTGTCCTCATATTCAATCCATCGACGTGCAAAACTTTGAAGGACCACCAAGGAGTTGGGCTTGGAAACACACACACTTTGTAGTTCACATCACTGGTGGATGGACCATTGTCCCGTAGAGATTGGATGACCGGGTCGTATGAGGGAAAGTTTGGAAGCACAGCATTCCCTGCCCTGCAAGCATCATAAACCGCATTGGCAATGCGATTCTGCAGCATTCCGGGGTCACCATTCAGCACCACAGAGGCGCACATGATGCGCTTGCCGTCAGCCACCTCCTGAGGCTGGTTGGTGCACTGGGTCGGATGTGCCACAGGAACCAACTAGGCTCAGACTATTTCTTTTGAATCAATAGTCACATAATGTCACATACTTGTAACTGATTATGTCCTCCAGCGCCGCCAATGCTGGAAAGGCGTCATAGGTCAAGAGGTCAATCATCATGACTGTTTGCATGGTGGCAGGGACAAAGGCTTTCAGGGTAGATCTCACGAAGTCTGTTCCTCCGGCCACCTTAGAGTTGACCACAAACACCTAGCAATTAACATGACATACAGTAATCTTTTGACAGTTTCAAAAGCTCCTAGCATCGGAAATCATGTTTTGACAGGTTTGACCATGTTATGCCTAGGAACTTGTCTCATTTCCTGGGTGTCTGTGAAAGCTCGTCCCAGGTGGGGTACTGCACTGGTAGCCTCAAGGTTGAAGCGATTGCAAAGAATAAGGGTCAATGATGATACTAGGCCAATGTTCTATAGAACTAAACTATCACACAAACTATCTAATGGTAAATAACAATAAAGCCCAAAAACTGGTGGCTTCCACATGGAAGCCCTGGGAAGCATCTTCACATCATGGACAACGGCACCTTTGAAACCAGGTGTCGATCGGAAGCCATTGGCCTTCTCACGATACAGCACTGCGAGGCCTGTGATCGCACCCTCACGGCGTCCATACACAGTGTCCTGGGGCCATTCGGTTTTGGAACCCCGTTGGAAAGGAGAGGGAACCTATCATAAATTTTGGGCATATGTTCATTTGGAATTATGTATTTTTTCAGTCTGTTCCAATTTCCATTTGTCTGTGTCCATTCCATTTGCTGAAGGCCAATGGTCATGAATGAAACTTCACAATCAGCCAAGTAGCTTTGTCGAACACCCATGTGAGATTCCGAAGCACAAGGTTACGCTCTTTCAACGACAGGTCTTTCCTAAGCAGGCGATATATCAAGGGCCGATCTCAGTCCCAGCTCTAACACTGGCTCCAGATAGTGATCGTTCCCAAACCAGGATTTTAAGATGGGTTGGTTACATTGACATAGCTATAGGTCATTTTGACAACTGCCACAGGTAATATTGACAACAGTTGGTGAAATTATCCATCAGCCCTTTATCAACACCAAAAGTATATCAGTGAGATATGCTTCAACTGACTTGACCGTTGATAATGACAACATTGAGACATACTTTCCCAAGAAGAGACCTAGAACCAATCAAGCTTCTCAAGTTTGTACTTCATGTCCCTGATGTCAGCATCCTCCTGGTTCATGCTGCTGCCTTGGGCATCAGGGTCATGTTCCTCATCGTCGGCCTCATCATCCTCCTTGCAAGCAGTTTCGGCAGGCTCGTCCTTGACGTCGTCGTCGGATTCATCCTTGCACTTTTTCCTGCAGGGGGGTGCATACATTATACTATATTGCACTGTAGGGGAGTGATTCCATTGAAGTGGTGCTCAACCAGCACTGAATGAATTGTTGAAACAATTCTTGAAACTCTGGTGCCTCTGAATATAAATTAAATATAATATATATTATATATTTAACCTATATGAGCATTTGGGTATGATACCTGGGTTGTTGGATTGTTTGGATACCCTATCCTCTCAGCCACCTGTCCACGGTTGGGATGGACCAAAATGCAGATTCCATTCCGGCGGTAAGAGGCAAGTAGATTGGAAACTGCAGTGATAATCCACTGATAGCGGTGAACGGATAGCACCCCAGAACCTGGCAGATTGCACCATAGGACCAGGCCGTGATCATCCTGGCACTTGCACTCGGGAATATCATTGAACGTTTCTTCTATCCAAGTTGCCAATGGGGGCATCACTGTTGATTCTGCCTCTTTAGCCAACCCCGCAAAGAGCCGCATGTTGGCCGAAATGAAATTCCCCACGAGATCCCAGGCCCTCTTATGCAGCTCCTGGGAACAGGGCCAGAAGCAACCATTATATAGTATAAATGTTGGAGATATGTTGGAGTAACTCTGGGCTATAAAATTGATCTTGTTTGTAAATCGGTTCTACTGAAACATAGTTTCCCAAGGGGTCATTGGAAAAATGCGGTTTAATTATGATTCATGACCTCTCCTCGAGTTGACCGATCAGCTTTGTCCGGCGCTTTGCAGTTTCCTTCTCCGACCTCAAGCGCCGAGCCAAAGGCACAGAGGCGGGCAGTGGCTGGATAACGAGATGTTGTGTTTTGGCCAAGGGTGTGTCAATAAGCGACATCCATCTGAGGGTACTATATATAAACACAAAATTTAAACACATAGTAAATTCCAAATGAACCCAAGCGATTTGGAACTACAAATTGATAACCCGTTATCCGGTGATTGGTTAGATCCACAAACTGGTTGGCAATCTCAGCCTAGGGGCATGATCCTTTGGCTCTCATATGTGACCTGGTCTGCCTGCAGTTGCTCAATCCAACTCTGAAAAGCCGCTACCATCGACTTTGCATATGCATTTTTCTGGCGATCTTGAGCTTGGACAATGAAGTCTTCGATGGAAGATCCACGAATCTGGCAGGGCAGCCCCATTGGAAACAATAAAAGCCGAACCAATTTCATCCATTTTCAGTTGCGTCAGCAAAGCCTGCCACAAACCTAAAACAACTTTATTTTGTACATCCGATAAAGGCATTGGACTGCAATGCCTCCAGATTTTTACTTTGTATATTTTAGGTGGTCATAACAAAGCACACCATATTTCCCAGGGGTTGTTTCTTGACCCACCTCCAAGATGAACGGGATCCTTTCCCAGTCGAAAGGTTCAGCTGCCTTGAGAACCGCTCCCAAGTCAGTGTCAAGGCTCCTTGGCAGAACGGAACGTTGGGAAATAAATGGAAAACATTGGAAAACACATCACATTTTGAGCCCCAAACCGATCTTGAATTTGTGACGGTAATCCTGCGAAACCCATCACAAAATGCTAGTCCTGGGAGTATTCAATCATCTCAGCAGAACAAATCATAATTAGGAAGATTGATTGCCTTTAGCCACCCCTATCAAAATGTGACGGGAATCCTACGAAACCAGTCACATTTTGAACATTACTTTCTGGGTCACATTTTCATTGGATATTTCATGGTTGGCGCCAGCCAACCCCGAACTGGCATGTGTGACGGGAGTTGTACGCATCCAGTCACAAAACCCCAAAGTACGACGGCTGGCGCCAGCCAATCTGAAGGTGGGATGTTTGACGGGTTTTGTTGGTGGATAATGCTGGACATATTTCCCCAAAAAGTTCAATATATAATAACTGGACATATTTCCCCAAAAAGTTCAATATATAATACTGTAACTGCATGTTTGGTTACTAGCCAAGTGGCCCTTTCATGAAGAGAGCATCATGCTGGTTCATGATTTCTCCAGAAAAGGCCTTTTGCATGTGATCTCGCAACCAAGCCCATAGGCAGCAAATGTCGAACAAAGCAACGGCTTGTTCTTCATCAAGTTGAGCTGCTTTCTACAGGGGAAAAGCAAATAGGGATAATTGTGGGCGCATGCACTGAACCCCACAAGGGAGGACAGAGGACATATTAATTATATAGTTTTGTCCCACAATTGGCGTGTCGGTTGAGGGGGCCCCAAAATGTTTTTTTCCAGCTTCTAAAAGTAGCTTTGGGGCATTTTTGAGACAGTGCCAAATGGTATACCTTTACTAAGTTTTAGGATACGAATTGTTTTCAAAAGAAACCGGCACCCTGAGCTGACCTTGGCCTTGTTTGTGGACTCTTTCTGCACCTTTCGTTCAAAGTCCTGCTTAAGCTCAAGCCATCTTAAGACATCAGGTTACCATGACATGGATTGTCATATTCAACTGATGCAGTTGCTCCTGAATCATGCGGGTGATCCAAAGCAAACATGTTGGACCCGAGCTTTGAAAGATCTCACGGAACACCGCCTTCCCATGGTACTTGGCACACTCTTGCCGGGATGCAACACCAGGCACCCAGTAGTCTTGTTGCAAAAGCTCCAGCGGTACCCCTGCAGCAGTCACACCATTTTTTCCTAGTGATATTCTTGGTTGGGATTAAACCATTTCCCCTTGAAGGGGGGTTTCAAAATAAATGGTTGTTGCAAACCTTTGTCCTGACTCCCCTATCGTTTTTTTAAAAATATGGGGTCAGGAACTACCCTTTTGGACCACCCCATTTATGTTGGAACCTTTTTTTGGAACTCCCATTCGGTGAAAACTTTTCGATTGTGATGACAGGTGTTGGGTGTCTACTCACTCAGAATACTTTAGATAGCAATTTTATGGTTGGTTTGGCACCCCAAAAAAAGGCCCCAGCAACCCACCAACTATGTAGTAAAACTATAGGAAAAATGCTATTGGAAGTAGACTTGTGGGGGCCTTTTTTTGGGATGGCGAACCACCAGGAAAATTACAAACTTTAGAATCAACCAGTTGCCCCTTCAGCCCATAACCGGCCTGAAACTTCATGCTTGAACTGATCATAGTGCGCATGCAACAGATTGCCCAGCTGGGGCGGGGCACGAAGCCTCAATATGTTGCTGTAACAATGCCCCATTGAAGAGTTAAAATTAAAATGCATTGGGCTCCAAGCCCCCAAGTCCCTAGACAATCCCAGATTATCCCAGATTCAGATGAGTTTCAAATTGTACAGTAGGGATTTGCGTCGGGTGTCAATCCGGTGGGCTTTGACAGTGACTAACTTGTTGAAATCAGTGATGCACTTGGACATTAGGTCCTTCAATGCCCGACTAGCCCCTGGTTTGCCCTGACCCTGTCGCCGCTCCAGCGCCACAGCTTGGCCAATGGCGCCAAGGAAATCCAGTGCACTTGGAGACTGCTTCTCGCTCGTCACAAAGCCGACACCTCAGTTGAGGACGATTCAGGAGCATTGGGAAAGGATTGGGAATATGGGGTTCTAAGCTACCATCAGTATGTACTGCAACATAATACATTAGAGGCACGCAAGCTGTGAAGAAAGTGATGACCAGGGTTTTGAAAGTAGGTGAAGCTGCACCGAATCCACCGGAAACTTTCTAACATCTTGGTCACCACAGGCATTGAAAGGACATCGTCATCCCACTCCTTAGCAAACAAATTTTAAAGGTTTCTAGTTAGAACACTGGGAAAAGGAAATCGCGCAATGGTAACTAAGTTGGTATTGCAGTTGATTTTTGCCATGAATCCAACTCGTAGATGAAGCAGCAGATGCTTGTCATAAGCAAAACTTTCGTGAACCCGTCATTGAAGCAAACAGAGAAATTCTTCACCGTTCTCGAGGAATCAGCAAAGGGAAAGCGGGTCTCAACCGCTTCCGCTGATGAACGGTATCCCCTCAAGAATTCTCCAAAGTGAAGTCGGCATTGTTCATTCTGTGGCCAATCTGCAGGGATGAAATTGTGATTTCAATGTCATCTAAATTTCAATCAGTGTGCATTGCTGCATTGCTCTTGATGATGTCAGCAACAAAATTGTATGTAAGCAAACACAAGTATTAAGTCACCAATTGAGCCCCAAACAGCCGTTCTTTGCAGATTCCCCAAGATGAAATGCAGACAGGGGTAGCCAGAACTCAGCAAGATTGGCTTGTGGAACCAAAGATAGCGTCGGCTTCGGGTCCGTGTCAGCACATCTCTCCACAATCAGCCGGTTGAGCACCTGCAAAGCACACATGTCATAAATATGTAGTTAAATATCCCAGTCACAGCTCCTAAGATTCAAACATGAACATGGACGAATTGACGGCTGTCAACAAGATCGACCGACATAAATTTGGAACCACCTTCAGCCTCAGGTCCAGGTCACCTAGACATTCGTCCACATGTTGTCCAAGGTTCTTCTGGGAAGTGACCTTGCAACAGAAGGACAACCCCCTACTGTTGGATCATTCAACCTTGGAAAACCACAAGTAGCTGTCATGCGAATGCTTCAAGTAGCTTTAATCCAAGGATAGGGCAGTATCGAAGTATGCCCGTAGTTGTTCCAGGGGATCACCAACTTCTTGCTTTATGGCCGCAGCATTGGCAGCCATGACTCGTGAACAGATCCCTGCAACGCAGGGCCCTACAAAATCCCTGTAGAGCCACAAGCATGCAATTCAATATAGGTAAGTAAGGGTAATATCTCCAGGAAGCATTAGCATACAGAATGCACAGTTTAATCATGGAAGCCGTTATTTGCACAATGTTTTCCCCGAATCCAGAAGGTGGCACATTGCCTATCCCACTGCAGAAGCTCTATGGCACACTGCCTATCCCCGAGAATGATGAAACACCACCTGCAACCAATGGTTCATGGGTGCTGGTGGTCTTGCAGGCAACTGAACTTGCGCAAGGCCCTGGCCAATCATAGGCCCCGCATCTACAAAAGCCAGGCGGTCAAAAGGTTTTCTTGGCTTAGCCATGTCTACCAAACTACGATAGTATCGTACACCACGATCAAATGATGGAAAGTCTTTAGAAAACATAGTTGCCAGAGCTTCCAGCTCTGAAATTCGGTCAGGTTCCAGGTGCTGTACAACGATGTCTTGTGTGCAGTTCACTCTGTTGAAGTAATGTTCTGTGCTGCTTCGAAAGGACTCAGGGTAAACACAGAGTGGTGGTTGAATCAGCTCTTGGTCAGACATGAAGCCCTTGACCATAGCAAATACATCTTTCAAGGAACCACCCATCCGTAGGCGCCGTGGTACATTCTCATCCATCTGAAGGTTATGCCCTTGTCCAGGTAGGTCTGACAGGGACACAAAATAGATTTAGAATGGGGTGTACAGTAACCAGTTGTTTTTTTTGGCAAGAACCCCCTACCTTCACGACACATGAACGAAAAGGACTGGGGAACTTTCATGTTGTTCTCTTCGTCGGTCTTGCGACTGAGATATGCATTCTTCAACGTTGCCGATGTTGGCATCATCTTGCTCCAATTTCTTACCTTGATATGTTGAAATTTGAACTCATAACTGGGACATTTTCTGACTTGGATACCGTACTTGAAATCTGACAGCCAGCCCGTCACTCAGGTGATTTGCAGACAGGCATCAGTATCTATCTGCTCAATGTGAAACTCCAGGCCAGATTTGGAAAACAAGGGGGTGAGCTTCTTGTACAAGCACCTCAGGAACCCAAGAGGAGCCCACATGAAGTCGTATAATATACTACGAATCATGATCATCAACTGTATTGAACATTGAGATGGTATGAGGCTTGTTTTCCAATACCAAGATACCGCATTATGTCCTGTGGTGTAAGTAGTTCTCTTTCAGCACGAATTGCAGCAGTCACAAGGCTGAATATGCCATCTGCGCAGCGGGGAAGATTAATAACGAAAAGGATCCCCCAATTTGATGGCAAACATCCATTGATCATTGAAACTATTTAGTAACAAGGCAAAACCCAAGCCTATGTCTTCGTGAGTGTGTCCCACCACCATATGGTGGTGGGACACACTTTTGAAATACCGTGCTTGGCACATCATGCACGCCCACTTGCCACAGATCGAGTTACGTAGTTCTTTGGGCGTGTTGTCGCCCTGGATCCACAGCCTCAATAGTGTTTCTTTTACCGGGGTAACTTTTTGCGATGGGTCCTAGCTTACATTTCACCAAGCAACTCCTGGGGCAGCTCTCGGTTGAGTGAACGCATCTTGGCCCAGGCGCGATCAATTGACTTCATCACCTTGGCAGGCCACAGGGATGCAAATTGATTTAAACATCAAGACCTTTTATTGTTGTGGTCTCTTTTGGGGTTTCAAGATCTTGAGTTGAGTCACACATTCAATAGTCCAGTTTGAACCACCGGGCATACCCTCATCACTGAGATACAAGTACACGCCCACACCGTGGACAACGCATCCCGTCAAAGTCAAATAGGTGCCTCAGCTATGAAACTAAGATTGCCTGTTGTGAACAGAAGGGTCCAACACTTTGCCCAAAAGTAACAAAGATTAACAAAGAGAAGACCAATCTTTTAGACAGATTACGCCTGGTGTTCTCATAGATGCTTCGCTTTGGACAACGTCCATTTGGCCATTTTGGCAGGGACAACTTTGCATGATCATAGCTATCTATGATGATTGTCATCAAGTCCTTCTGAACCTTGGCCCTCTCCCGGGCCAGGTAGTACACCTGGCGGTCCTTCCACGTCTGATTGAAGTGAGCCAGCAACTTGTCAGCAATGTGGGCTTCCTGGGTGAAGTCCTTAGTCGTGGGGCTTGATAATTTTAATGACTGTGGTTATGATGGTGCTATAGTTAATTTTGGGTAGCTGGATGCAGCTGTGTCTCGTTTGTTTTCTGTAGCAGGGACCGCATGTGGGCACATGTTGCACATTGAGCATGCTGGGTTTGTTTGTGAAACCTCAGGCATTGTTTCCATTCCGAAACCACCTGAAAAAATGTTGCCCGGCATGCTGGTGTCTCCTCCTTTACCCTGCAGTGGCTTTGATAAACCAGGTAAAGTTCTGACCATGATCCATGTGGTAGTTCTCGGAGTGGAAGTCTTGCCGGATCATGGTTAAATGATATTTGCAGGAAGGGGCTCATCAAGTGTGAGTCAACCAAGCGTTGAAATAGTTCTTCTCGCAGTTGGTCATCCGCCTTCTTCAAGCATGACTTGGATGCCACCCTGAGATATCAAAATTGTTGATTTTCAATAAGACAATCCATTGAATTTATCTCACAGGACTACAGGACAGGTCCAAACTAAACTCCATGAAGAGACACTAGCTAAACCTTGTGGACGAGGAGCTCTGTAGTCATTGGCTCACCAGCAGACCAATACATATGCACGAAGAACGCACGAACTGAGGCAGACTTGTGAGCGCTCTTGCTGGCAAGTCCTGAGCGATTAGAGGATGAGCTGCTGCTGTTCTCATCTTGCTGCTTGGTGTAGTATTGTTTCAAGCCCAAACCAAAATCAAAGTGAAGTTGCCAATCTATTCAACCCAGTTCAAAGTATTTCATCAAGTTTCGGCCAAAAGTAGATCTACCATCCTTCCAATAGCAAGTCTTCTTACACCGTGACAATCGCTTCTTTCCAATGCCAAGCAGGTGCATCCATGCAACTTTGCAAACATGGTGTCCTGGAAAGAGAAAATTGCCAACATTGTGATGTGATCTTGAATTCATTCCTATTGCCATTTTCCCAGCCATGTAGCAATGTATAAGATAGAATAAGTTAGCTGTGAACAATCCCCATCAGTCCTTCGATATACCATTCCCGCTTGGAGCCTGGATGTTCTTGTTGAATTGTCCAGAGCACACTGTCTTGACCACATTTTGTCAGTAGCCAAAAGGCTAAACAGACCCGCAGCAGTGTTCGAAGAGGCACAGTGCAAGCACATTCACACTTGGGATGATCCAAAGCACTTTTCACTCTAGTCTTTGAACTGCCATTTTTTGCATATTTTGACAACGATCCCGTTCGTTTGTTGGAAGAAACTGCATGCATCGACTGAAGCCTTTGAGTTGATATCTCTACTCTACCTTTGCCACACCCAGAGACATCATCACTCCCGGATGAATCTGAATAAGACGAATCTGAGTCTGAGGGATCCAATGTGCTTGCATCGCTTTGCCTCAGTTTCACATAGACCCGCTGCTGACCCGGGGCATACACACTGGGGTCACTGGGGTACACATATGGACAAACACACATTGCAATTACAGCTGAGTTACTGTCCGTCAGAGCTAGAATCCGATGAGCATGACACCGGTGATGCAACATATGGTTCCAAACCATGAGACATGACCACGTCCGAGTCAGCATCATAGCGGCAAAGGATAGGCATGGCTGAAGGCTGAAGTAAGTTTAGAAACTAACATAACTGATCAGAATTGACAGAGTTGATATCACCATCGAGTGGTCAAGCCTCATCATATATATTATTTAAGTTATTTGAGACTAAGAACAACTAATCATTATGTAGCTTCCCTACATTGTATTACCAACTCGATGTAGGTATTTGAGGTTCTTCATGGGCTCAAATCAAATGGATTCTACAATGTTGCGACGATGAAGACATGTCGTGACAGATCGATGTCATGAATTGTCATGAAAATTTTGCAAGTTGCACACTGTGGTTATGTAGTAAAATTGGGAACTTTGACGGATCAATCATCATCACAGAATTTTCCAAATTTGGGTTTGATTTCCCATGGTTTCCCAATACCCCAAAGAAATTAAAAACCACGTTGGCTTGAACGTAGATGGGCATTTTTCAAGATTGCATCATCTTCTGCGGGTCCGTGGCACGCAAAGCTGCAGCTAGCACAGCCATCACCACACGGACACTCATCGAATTTCCTCCAAGATCCTGGAGTACCTTAGGTGCCGGAATCAGCAGCAAACATCATATCTCCTGACATACTCAGCCACACCAAGTTCCAATAGTATGAGTTAGCCAGGTAACAGATTCAGGTAAGTTCATAGTGCTCATCCGGTGAAGTGGAAAGCCCATGAGGACCAGTGTTTCACGACCAAGCAAGTAACGCTGATGGGAACCAAGCACAAGCCATTTCCCTTTCGGCCTCATTTGGCAGAACTTTGATTTTCTGATTGAAGTAGTATGGCATGAACCACATAATTTAACTTATCATGATGAACCAGGAACATATGTGGCTTTTGTTTCACTAGGGTTTCACTAGGGTTTGCACGTCAAACAGGGGAGAGCTTGCGCAGTGGCCATCGCAAAAGGCATTTGCTGCAAGGATTGGCTGGTGTTAAGCACCACCGCATCTTGGTGGACCAATGTGAGAAGGGCAGCTGCCTCCCAGGTGGCAAGGGGTAAACATCATGGGGTAACATGGGCTAACCATCATAATCTTCTATGATCTATGGGCTGACGACTTGAGATAATTTGAGGTAGTAAAAAAAAACATGTCAAAGATCCGCCTGCATTTCTCGATGGGTTCCAATATAGCGCACAGCCTGTGGATATTTGGCCACCAAGTTGTTGTAGGCCGCTCTTGCATCGACCTGTTCACTGGACACACCCATATGAATCTTCATTATCAGTGACATTCCCTTATGAATCTTATAGCGACCACCAATGAACCCAGTGGAACCTCATGATCCAAAGCCCAGCACTGATGTTGTCGAATCCATTTCGCAGATTTGTTCACTGGCCTTGGGAAAGGTTGCAGAGTGTGTGTGACTGTGGATTGTATAAAACAAGCCACATTCACCAATGTTGTACCATATAATATCAGGTATTATACTATGCTATATATTGACCATAGAATATATTATGCTAAATATACCATTTAATATCAGGTATTATACCACCCCATGAAATGTCTAATGTATTGAGCTTAGGCACTTTGTAGAGTTGGCAAGTCGTTGGCGTTCTCTTCGCCTACAATCCTGCTTCACTGCCCAGTGACCATTGTCGTATAAAACATCTTGCCTTAATTGCCAAGCCAACATGGGATAGAATCCCAGTACTTTTCAGCAACACCCAAACCCACAAGACTCAGCAGGACTTGGTTGTGACAAGGGGCCATGCGTGGTGGATTGGCCGTTTCATGTCATTCAGGATTCCCAGAATGTAGTCTTCCAAGTTCCCATCCAAGACCCGTAAGCAATCCAAGCGAATCATGACAATGAAAATCCGGCGTCTTGATAATGGAGCTCCAAAAAAAGTCCTAAGAATCAGTGCAAGAAAGTAACATAGCAAAACGGACACACTACAGCTTCATTTGACACCAGGGCTCGGGGACAAAATGTAGCTGGTGATTTCATACCTTAGACTCAAAAATGTGGTTCCCAGGTGGTCTAAGTAGAGAATCAAACACAAACAAATCACTGATCAAATCCCATGTGCGACCAAATCACCCAGGAACATTCGCTCGGATCAGGGCAAGTATCTTTTCCAGGATAGGTCTAAAACCAAGAACATTCTCAAGCACTGCTACCTTAGTCTCTAGAAAACAACAATTAAAGTGAACAACAAAATCTGAATTGTATGGCAAAACATTGCACAACTACACTCTTTATCCAAGAAACTTTGGGTCGATATCTACGAAGTCTTTTGATAACACGGAACAGCTGCTTTGCATTCTTGTCGAAGAGCATTTTCCGCGTTGTACTGAGAACGCTGTAGGGTTGACATGGAAATCCAGCCACATATGCGCTTACCTCAAAAAGGCAAACCCCACCATAGAGGAACAGATCAAATTATCATCGGAATAACCATGAACCCAGTGCCAAGTAAGTTGTTCCAACGGCTCAGTGCCAAGTAGCGTCATAGATGGGCAAGCGGTCACCCTCCTTGGTGAAGATATCTGGACAGATCCTAGGCTAGTTCAGGTCCACCCAGCAGCTTAAGCAACAAACTGTTGAGGAAGTTAAATAAGCTTGGAGAACAATACGTTTAACCAAGTTTCTCCCCACATTGCCCTGCGTTGACTCTGAGGAACAGCCTCTTTTTGGGATGTATCTCTGATGCAGACCTTGGTTGCCAACTCATCCACTTGTAATTCAACAAAGTAGTAAACCCCTCACAAACCCCTTACAACCCCCTCACAAGTTAGGCCCTGACTGAAACTTCAACGAGCCCTGCTTGCCAGCAGCATGAAACAACATGTCGAGGGCGTGAAATGGGGCATCAGCACCACTACCTTAGAAACCAGCAGGCGGTACCCAAGGAAGAACCACAAGGGTTGAAGACCTTATTTGCAACTACATTTTTGATGGTTCCACCGACCAAGGTGCAATCACTGGCATAAGTAAATGGTCCAGCCAGGTCCCGAAACCACGGTCCCAGTCCTCAATGGAGAAAAAGCAAGATAAACACAATATATTAGAGGGCAACAAGGATGTGCAGAAAATTTTACAAACAGGAATGAATGTGCAAAAAAGTTTCCAGAGCTCTCTAAGAACAGTGGGCCAACTTCAGTGTAATCGATCATCACTTGCGGGACATATGGATCCTGCAATGTGCAAGTCAAAATAAACATCCAAACACTTACAAACCCAAATGCATACACACAAACACCACAACTAAAATGGACACAACCACTCCCTCACCCCCACAATACTCCTCGTCACTTGAGCCAGTGGAGTAGTAGCTAGAATCTTCATTGCTGCTGCTGCTGATGCTTGGCATGGCGCAGCACAGAGCATACCTTCCCCTTGATCTGAAATGGGGCTAAAGGCTGGATAGGTTTTGGAAAAGGGTCGGTTACAAACAGACTGGACTATATATATATATATTTTTTTTTTCATATATATATATATTTATATATATATAAGTATATATACATATATATATATATATATATATATCCATTCAGTACTCTTGCAGTCAGTTTCCTCCAGTCTCTCTTAAGCGAGCTGAGACAAACTAGCCAGGCCACCCGCAAACGTGCCGGAGTCGCCCCAGAGCACCTGTCACCATGTTTCAGCAGTCACGCGGTCAGTTTTCAGCAGTCATGCTAACGCAGTGCTGTTGGAGTCGCGTCCGTTCTGTACTCTTGCAGTCAGTTCCCTCCTGTCTCTCTTAAGCGAGCTGCGACAAACTAGCCGGGCCACCCGCAAACTTGCCGGAGTCGCTCCCAGAGCACCTGTCACCATGTTTCAGCAGTCACGCGATCAGTTTTCAGCAGTCATCCTAATGCAGTGCTGCTGCAGTCGCGTCAGTTCTGTACTCTAGCAGTCAGTTCCCTCCAGTCTCTCTTAAGCGAGCCGTTACTCATCGCAAACATGTCGGAGAAACGAGCAATTGCGGGCTCCAAACATGCTGGCTTACCACAAACATGCCCGGCCGCCAGCAAAC
>Ga0126342_10005422_pt1 | contig 22243 bp, 20 predicted proteins | sample Cyp1metagenome_FD_92528 | JGI IMG/M metagenome (GOLD analysis project Ga0126342, IMG submission 92528) | Coral microbial communities from Lord Howe Island, Old Settlement Bay, Australia - Cyphastrea 1 metagenome | ecosystem: Host-associated > Invertebrates > Cnidaria > Coral ...
AAATTCAGATACGTTTTTTTCATACCTTCCGAGGAAAACAGAATTATAGAACAACAGGGTACGGTAAATAACCGTACCTTCGTACTCCTCAACTTCCGTTCTATAATTCTGGCACTGACAGTAATTATTGTTCGGAAACTAATCATTAATGATCAGTGATAATCATTTATAACTATGGTTGATCAGTAATAATAGTAATAACTAATGATCATTCATGATAATATGGAGGTTTCCAAAAATGGAGGTACCCCAATAGCTGGATGGTTTATAATGGATTTTCCTATAATTCCAATATTACAGATTATTATTACAGATAATCATCATCAATGATCAGTCGTATTTATAGCTAATTATTGTTTGGTAACTAGTAACTATAACTATTAGTACAGATTATCATTACAGATTGTTATTACAGATTATTATATGATATAATGATATCATATCATCTGGTTGGTTTGGTAATAATCATTAATTGTTCATTAATGATCAATGATCGCCATTAACTATTATTATTAATATGGTTGATCAGTAATAATAGTAATAACTATTGGGAGGATTAAAAAAATGAACAATAATCATTATGGTTGGATTAATGACCAATTATTTTTAATGATGAACAACCATGACTATGAATGATGATTGTTAATGATGATCATTTTTATTACTGATTATTATAGTAACAATATTAGTTAATGATAATCCGCAATAATCATCAATGATAATCAGTTCAAGGTGGTGCCCCGTACTTATGTTTGTTGGTTTATAATCCCCATTAAGTATAGTTATATCCTCCATAAACCCTAGATGTTGGACTTATAAACCAACTTAGCTAACTATGAGGCACCACCTGGTTGGAGGATCATTAATGAACCATGAATCATGATATACTCATCGTTAATAATAGTTAACAACCATCATCAACCATTGTTCATTATTATAATCAGTAGTAGTAACTATGGCTGGATTAACAATCATGAATAATCATGATATAATAATGACCACTGATAATCAGTAATAGCTATTAATCATCATTCATAATCATTACTGCTCTCAATGTTCATTAATCATCATTAATAACATTTAAGAACCCATTAATAATGCGTTTTCTCTTGTTGCATAGTTTTCACCATTAACAATAATCATTATGAATAATCATTGTTAATGATGTTTGATGGTTGGATTAGTAATAATGAATAATCATGATATAATAATTAACAGTGATTATCATGAATAATGATTAATAATTATTCATAATGTGTTTCTTCTTGTAATAAAAATTAATCCTGATCATTTATAATTATTAATGATGATTATTCACCATTAATCATCATGAATGATCATTATTAATGAATTATTATGGCTGTATTAATCACCATGAGTCGTAATGAATTATTTTTGTTGGATTTATAACTGTTAATAATCAGTAAGAATGGTAAATTATTGTTGGATCAATAACCATTAGGAATCATAAATAATGATTGACCAGTGTTGGGTCAATAATAAATAATAGTCATTTTGAATGACTTACTATGGCTGGATTAACAACCATTAATAGTTATTGATAAATATTTGTTGTTGTTGTTGTTGGAGTAACAATTGCTAATAATCAATAGTAATAATTTAATAGTGTTGGATTAATAACAACAATAATCATTTTTGTTGAGTTGCTATGGTAGATAATGGTTCTTCATTGTTGGTGTAATGATTTTTAACTATCATCAATAATGGTTTTTGTTGGATCAAACATCGTTAACGATCATTAATATTGATTTATTATGGTTGGATTAAAAATCGTTATCACTCAGTATCAATGATTTTCATTATTAAAATAAGACACATGTGTAATCATGAATCATGATTTTTAATAGTTAAATCAAAAATCATTAATAGTCATTATTAATGAATTACTTTGGTTGGACTAACCATCAATGATAGCCTTTATGAAGGAAAATTATGGTTGGATTACTCATCATGTATAATGAGTATAAATCATTCGTTAAATAATGGTTTGTTATGGTTAATTTAATTGACGTTGTTAATCAGTATTAAAGAATTTTAATGGCTGCCTTAACAATCATCAATAATCATGTTTCATAATCATCAATAATCACTATTAATGAACTATGTTTTTGTTGGACTAACCGAAGGAAGTTTAGAAGTCAAACTTCCGACAGTATGGACAGATGGAAAAGTGGAGGTGGGAAGAGTCAGAGAGGAGAAGAGAAGATAGAGAAGATCAGAGAAGAGAGAGTCAGAAGAGAGAAGATGCAGGTGCGCGAAAAGATAGGAAAGTCGCGAAGCACTGTGTTTTTCCAATGATTTGTGGCCCCGGAGGGTCGAAAAGTAGGCTGGCTAAAACGGCGGGTGCGGAGCCATCTGGCCAGATGAGAGATGAAAAATTGCACGCCGTTAGCGCGAAGCACATGTCCACGTCAAAATGCGTAAAACACCTCAGCGTCGGAGTACTTTTAGAAGTTGCGATGTCGAAAAAGTGCACGCCGTTGTTGCGAAGCACATTTCCAAGTTAAAATGTTAAAAACACTACATGTCCGGACCACTTTTGGACGTTCAGATGTCGTTCTGCGTGGCAGGCGCGAGGGATTGCGCACCTGGTCAAAAGTGAGCCTACAAAAACTACAACTACAATTACAACTACAACTACAACTACACTACATTACACCATACTACACAAATTACATTACGCTACACGAATTACAGCACACTACACCACACCACACTACACTAGACTACACTACACTTCCGTACATTACATTACGCTACACTCATTACACCACCACAAATGCAACTGCAACTGCACTACACAACAACTACAGCTCCACTACACTACAGCTCCACTACACTACAGCTCCACTACACTACAGCTATACAACTACAGCTGCACTACACCACACTACATCCAGCAGTTGTGGGTGAGGTGGCCGACCAGGTGACCACTGCAACCATTGTAACCACTCCAAAAAAAACACAACTCCAACCACCTTTAACCACCTTTCAGTCCATCAGTGGGTTCGCTCTGCCATCCATGGTTCACAACAACCAAGCTCTCCTATAGGTTTCCTATTCTGAAACTTCCGCCACCGCCTTGCGCTGTACTACTGGTAATTATTAGCCATCGTTAATAAAGTTTTTTTGTTGGTTGATTGAAAATAGCTAATAGTCAGTATAACGCATGTTAATCGTTAATAATGGTTTATTATGGTTAATTTCATTAACGTTAATAATCATTATCAATGGCTGTATTAATTATCATCAATATTTTTTCATGGATTATTCTGGTTGGATTAGTAATCATTGATAATCATTGATAATGCTTTGTTGTGGTTTGATTGGTAATCGTTAATACGCACTAATAATTATTTGTTGTGGTTGGATTGTTAAGTAATATATAAATCATCTGTATTAATATTCAAGAATCATTTTTTAAACTGATCCTTAATAGCCATTCTTACATTAATCATCATTCACAATCATTAATCATCATTCATAATCATTAAAATCATTGATAACCATAAACATTAGAGATCATGTTTGCCGCTAATAATCATAAAAATGTAAGAATGTTTTTTGATTGGATCAATAAGTCAGAAAAATCATTAAACATCATTAATCACCATTAATCATCACTAATATTAATTGATATACATTAATAATCATTAACCCCATGAAGAACCAGTAATGATGATGAGTAATCATGAATAATAATTCATGATTATTCATGATAATGAATAATAATGAATAATCGTTAATATTCATTCATGATCATTGATAACCATTAAAAACTGTTAATTATCATTAATAACCATGTGCAAGCACTAATAATCATTGATAACCATATTATTAACCACCAATAACCATATAATAACCATTAGTAATAACCATTATTAACAGTATATATTTATTTTCATTAATAATTATCTTTGATGGTTGGCGAACAAGAATCATGAAGATTCACAACCATTTTTTGTAATCAAAAAGTCGCTGAACAAATCTCTATTGGTGACATATACCCTCTGGTAAACCAACATAACCATGGAAAATCACCATTTTTGGTTGCAAAATCCACTATAAATGGCCACGTTCAATAGTGTTAGTTTACCAGAGGGTATATATATATACATACATATCAAATAATAGGGATCAATTGCTTGATAAGGTATAACATAGATGATCTTGACAGTAGCTAGGTACCCAGGTATGGATATATGGTTGTCATAGATGTAACCAGAGCCTTTTTTGTTTCGGAATCAGCATCCATAAATACCAGCGATGGTACCGAAAACCCCAGGTCTGCGCTGTGTGCGGTGGATGTGGCGAGTCAATTGATGCGCGGTTCATTGGAGGACGAAACCGGGCAACCCCCGAGAAAAGAACGAAAAAATGGGAACATTTGGCTGAAACAGCATCTATAATATTCTGAACACCTGTTTCTATGTTTTGATTGGGTGGCTATAGGCTATATATGTAATACATGAATTTGAGGTATTCAGCCAGTAGGGAGCCAGTCAGGCAAGGATCAATGCAGTTTTAAAATATGATGCAAATATGAACACAATAGACAACATACAATAAATGGGTTTCAATGAGGAAAGACACCCTCCACAGCGGGTTTTGTACATATGTTTTTATGACCAACAAAATATGGAGATATCATTGACAACTGATAGTTATCGATTATACTTGAAAATGTCCGTGTTGATTGGTTCTGATAGCGGACCTCAAGAATCAAATGCGAGTTCGAACCACCAATCACATTGATAGTCATTCGGTCCATACGACTGAAGACAATTTATGTTAACAACCGTTGATTGGTTATCATACTGGGACATAGTTGGTCAGTTGTACTACCTTGTTGATCATGAACCCATTTCACCACTAACCAACCAGTATTCCATAGATGGGGTAGAGGATTGTTTCATTTCTCAAACGGTAATTTAAGCGACAAAGAAAGATGGGGTCTCTAGACACAGAAACATCAGAACGACCTCACTGTAAATGGTTAGTATGGAAAGAAACCCAAACATGGGAGGCGACTATTGTTATTTGGAACAAAATGATGTAATTATTATCATTAGTTATTAAATTAGTATGTCAGTACTTTAATAATCCTCATCCTATATCGAACAATTCTTTGATATTATGTCCAGGTCTGTATCTGATTATAGTTTCCAGCGAAGAACCGTGATTTTTTGGGGGTCTTGACCTTCGCCAGGACATCAGGAAGATCCAATTGGCGTTGCTGGAGTTTTGAGAACCGCTGTTTATTCGCTGAGATCTTCACCACACAAAAGCTACCTGGAGGACGCTTGGAAGGTGCTCCGCGAAGTGATCTCGATGTCATGGCGGACTTCAGGTTGGATCGCGGTTAAATGTGACTCGTGGAGGGAAAAAAGTCCGCCGATTTTGTTGCGTGTCAGGAAAAGAGATTGGTAGCGGAAAAACCATATGCCAAAAAAACATCCATTATTGTATCCCAGAGGTTTGTATGGATATTCTTATCACCCATTTCTATCCCATTAGATCACAATTAACCAAGAATGATATCCCATTCTTCTCGCTAGCCATGATTGATTTCCAATAGGTTATTATAACGAATCTTCCGCGAATATCCCACTCATAACTCATATTCCATGAATATTTCATTATATCAGCATTCTTCCATCATTTTTCTTGGTTCAATCCCAATCAATCACCATTTTTATTGGTCAAACCACCAATTTGTCTGGGTGAAATTTCCTTGAATTTACAATCATCTTTGTTACCCTCTGGTAAACCAACATAACCATGGAAAATCACCATTTTTAATGGGAAAACTCACTATAAATGGCAATTTTCAATAGCTATTTTGACATAACCAGAGGGTACCGGAGGGTAGAAAATCGTCACATCCAACGAGGTCGTGGCTCCTCCTGAGCTGCCACCGGCGACGGTTGAAAGTTCCACTTCCAAGCGTCGTAAGGTGCCACATGAAAAAAATGATGTGTAAACGTCATATGTTTAATCCAAATTTTCAGACAAACATAAAATATTGGCATATATCAGTGCATAAATAATTGGCATATTTTAGTAAACATATCTACTATAGATGTGTATATATATATGCAATTTATGATATTATATAGTTTACATATTCATCACAACAATGATTCCAGAAACTACTGGGAGGTATTTCAATACGTAAAATCTAGAACTTCCCAGACATATGTTTGGAGTTCTAGTTAGTTATAAGTTGTATATAGCGACCGACTTACACTTAGAACCTTTTTTGGAAAGAGTTTAAAAAACAAACACAAGGCAAAAAATATGGACCAGGTTCTAAGTGTACACTTAGAACCCCTAACCAATCAACACTTAGAACCAAATCACGTTTTTTTTCGTTAACACTTAGAACCTTTCCCAATTTTATCATGTGTTTTTTTTTTAACACTTAGAACCTACCCGATTTTCCAAAAAAGGTTCTAAGTGTAAGCCGGTGCCACTATATATATATTCGTATATACATATACATATAATAATCATTGAAGAAATTGTGGTGAAATTATCTTTGGGCTTGCTATTTCAAACATTTCTCTGAGGTTTCTCCAAGTTTTGTTGTTTTTGATGGCACCCGCCGCATTCCGCAGCCATGCCGAAACTTCCTTATGTATATGCATGCATGCATGTATGTGTGGATGCATGTATGGATGTATGCATGGATATATGGATTGAACAAAAGAGTTTTGAATGAAATATATACACAACTTGGGATGCTTCGCTACAACATTTATGTGGTCGTATTCCTTGGGGAACCTAACACTTAGAAAGTGACCGACTTACATTTTGGAGCAAACATAACCCCGAAAAGGTTCTAAGTGTTGAGATTTGGAAAGACTCTTTGGGATTCGTGACTTTCTACCGAAGTCTAAGAACAAAACGAAGTACAGAGAAGATTTGCTGTGGAGTTTTCCAGCCGATTTCAGCACGGCATCGTAGTAGCATCGGCTGACACAGGCTTAGGAGAAGATTATATATATGTGTGTGCATCTACATATGCACACATGCGCACATGATATGTATATATATACGTATACATTATGTATCTGTATATATATATAGATGTATGATGCGTGTTTGTTCACATATAGTGACCGACTTACATTTTGGAGTAAACATAACCCCAAAAAGGTTCTAAGTGTCGGATTTTTCGTTTTTGCGAAAATCACCACTTAGAACCTAAAATTGAAAAGGTTCTAAGTGTTTGATCAAACATTTTGGAAAAATAGAGGTTCTAAGTGTAAGTCGGTCACTATAAACCTATCTCAGTGTAGATGTTATATATATAAATATGACTATATCCACAATAAATCTTAGTTAGTCTACGATCTGGCAGTAGTGGGTACATGTCCCGGTAAATAAGGGTTTTGGACATCACGTGAAACAAGTATACAAGTATTTGTTGGAGACGATATCTCCTTTTTTGTTTGTGAAAAATTAAGACATTTACTAACCCCTGTTGGATTAGGGAACTATCCCCAAAATTGTGTGGAACTGTTCAGTTGTTGGTGATTCATTCATATTCAATAGCCAGTTAGCCTGATGGGATTCTCTTGCTCTGGTCTGTTGACATAGAGTTTTTGGGTCGAATCATGCCGTGCAGTTCCAGTGATGTCCATCTTGGATCTAGAAGTCACCATAGTTATAGGATGTTATAGGGGTTGTAACTATGGTTACAACATATCCTATGGTTATATATTATGATATACCAACAGAAGATAACTATGGTTATATGTTTTTTTTTACCCTCTGGTTATTTTTTACATAGCCATGGAAAATAGATGGCCCATAGTTCAGAAATAGATGGTTTACCAAACTTAAAAATGGTGGATCTTTCTAGTTCGCAAACCGTTAAAGAACCAGAGGGTATATCCCAACTTATAGGGGATTTTTTCATCCCATGGTCCAATCGCATTTTTCATTTTTTCCACCTCAACTGCACCCCCGTTCGCACTGGTCATATACTCCCGTGAACTGATGGGTGTTAATCTCCCAACAAACATGGGGATGTTCCGTAACTGGGCAAGAAATCATTACGACAACTTTAAAAAACAACAACAACAACAACAATTTCTCGATGCTTCAAATCACTATGTTTGATTACCAGAGGGTAATACTATGTTTATTAATCATAAATTACCTATCAAAATTACTGATAAATCCAGATTGTTGATCGTTAAAACATGGGGGTTAACATATGCCAAATTGTAATCCCAGTACATCCCCATTCATTTCATGTTCCATTCATATTCCATCATGGTCAAAGATTAACCATGACATTCCCATTATCATCCCTATTAAATCCACTGATTATTATTCCATAACCATGATTTTTTCATGAACCATTATTCATTTTCCCATTCAATATTCACCTATATGACATTCCTATTACTCATATTAACCATTATTCATATTCATCAATGGAATGGGATCCCTATTAACCATGGTTAATATTATTCCGTCACCATTATTCTCCATAACCATATTCATTATTAAATCCCTATGCCAACACCATTGTGTTCGTTTTGGAGAGCCCAGTCCCTTCGGGCATCGGCCCCTCTAGGTGACTGCGACTGCACCAGCGCTCCGAAGAATCACAGAGGAATCCGAGGATGTCGTTGAGGCTGGGATTCAACAGGCTGCTGGATGAGATTCAACAGGATTTGGTAGGATTTACTGGGATATTGATGGGATATTCTTGAATTTTCTTACTGGTGCTTAGTAAGTAGGGAATTTTCGGGAATGATCCATAATCACTAGTAATAACCATCGCAATCCCCAGCAACCCATCCATTCCCTACGTTTAGCACCAGTCAGATTTCATGGTGATGTTTTCAGTTTTCATGGTTGAATATTTTAAAATCATGTCGTAAATGCCACAAACCGCCAGTTGATACTTGGGGATGCTCGCAATCCCGCCTTTTTTCGGGAAAAAAATCCGGATTTCCATTCCCATCTTCGCTGGAGGTTGCGGAAAGCGTGCCTCCGGTGGAGTCGGATGTCGAAGTGGTTTGGGGCTCATGCCGCTGCAACCCCGAAGGTGCTGATGTTTGGGATTTTCACCAAGAACCATTAGCAAGGGCGAATCTTAAGCCCTATCCCGGGATGTCACTGGTCAGTGGGAGAGTTGGTTAAATGCTCATCAAACTATGCTGGTTGGTGGTTTGGAACATGAATTTTATGACTTTCCATGTATTGGGAATAATGATCCCAACTAACTAATATTTTTCAGAGGGGTTGAAACCACCAACCAGTATGGTTTCTTGGGAAGTACTTGCCATTGACAGTGGAGATAAAACTGACACTTCGCGCTTTGGGGGATTTCTGCGGCTCAACCAGAACCGACTGTATGGGAGACCAAATTCTGCACTTCCATTGGTGCCATCGAAGAGTTTCTGGCCCTCGCTGAGACGGGGATGATGAGTTTGGTCCAGGTGGCCAAAGTGATGGCATTTGCTTTCATCAGCGAACCCAAGTCTTCCAACTGTGTTCCCATCTTGAAAACTGCCCTAAGTGTTCATAATCGAGTAATGTGGGTAAAACAATAATGAACCACCCATGACTGGGAATGGTTTATACCACCTTTAAAAATGGTAATTTTGGTGGTTTATGACATTGTTTTACCCACATTAAACCCAATTACAAACAGAAAGGGATTGATTTTGAAACCATTCCTCAACTGAGTAACTGATGAGCTGTCAGGCCAGGTGATCAAAAATCTGCACGAAACCCGTGGTGAAAATCTCCTAAAAAAGCCCTCTGGTGATTTAAGAACATGGCTTATCTATAGATGTTGAAAATATATTAAAAAGATGATTTACCATTATTTGCCTCTTAAAAATGGTGATTTTCTCTAGCAAACCAGCTAAAATCAGCGGGCATTTTTTCCCTTCAAAGTGTGGCACCCAAACGATCGCTAAGTTGGTTAATAACTCCAATTAAACTATGGTTTATTGTACTCATAACATCTTACAACTATAGTTACTGGGGAATGCTACTTATAAATTATACCTATAGTTACTTTGGTTAATAACTCCAAGTAAACTATGGTTTATGGTACTCATAACATTTTTTAACTATAGTTGCCGGGGAATGCTACTTATAAATTACAACTAGAGTTACTTTGGTTAATAACCCCAATTAAACTATGGTTTATGGATGTTTATGGTACTCATAACATCTTATAACTATAGTTTCTGGGGAATGCTACTTATAAAATATAACTATCGTTACTTTGGTGAATAACTCCAATTAAACTATGGCTTATGGATGTTTATGGTACTCATATCTTATAACTATAGTTACTGGGGAATGCTACCTAAATTATAACTATAGTTACTTTGGTTAATAACTCCAATTAAACTATGGTTTATGGATGTTTATGGTACTCATAACATTTTATAACTATAGTTACTGGGGAATGCTACTTATAAATTATAACTATAGTTACTTTGGTTAATAACCCCAATTAAACTATGGCTTATGGATGTTTACGGTACTCATAACATCTTATAACTATAGTTACTGGGGAATGCTACTTATAAAATATAACTATAGTTACTTTGGTTAATAACTCCAAGAAAACTATGGTTTATTGATGTTCTTGTTACTCATAACATCTTATAACTATAGTCACTGGGGAATGCTACTTATAAAATATAACTATAGTTACTTTGGTTAATAACTCCAATTAAACTATGGTTTATGGATGTTTATGGTACTCATAACATCTTATAACTATAGTTACTGGGGAATGCTACTTATAAAATATAACTATAGTTACTTTGGTTAATAACTCCAAGAAAACTATGGTTTATGGATGTTCTTGGTACTCATAACATCTTATAACTATAGTCACTGGGGAATGCTACTTATAAATTATAACTATAGTTACTTTGGTTAATAACTCCAATTAAACTATGGCTTATGGATGTTTATGGTACTCATAACATCTTATAACTACAGTTACTGGGGAATGCTACTTATAAATTATAACTATAGTTACTGTGGTTGATAACTCCAATGAAACTATGGTTTATGGATGTTTATGGTACTCATAACATCTTATAACTATAGTTACTGGGGAATGCTACTTATAAAATATAACTATAGTTACTTTGGTTAATAACCCCAATTAAACTATGGTTTATGGATGTTTATGGTACTCATAACATCTTATAACTATAGTTACTGGGGAATGCTACTTATAAAATATAACTATAGTTACTTTGGTGAATAACTCCAATTAAATTATGGTTTATGGATGTTTATGGTACTCATAACATCTTATAACTATAGTTACTGGGGAATGCTACCTAAATTATAACTATAGTTACTTTGGTTAATAACTCCAATTAAACTAGGGTTTATGGATGTTTATGGTATTCATAACATCTTTTAACTATAGTTACTGGGGAATACTACTTAGAAATTATAACAATAGTTACTTTGGTTAATAACACCAATTAAACTATGGTTTATGGATGTTTATGGTATTCATAACATCTTTTAACTATACTTACTGGGGTTTATAAACCAACCTTCACATCACTGGACCCCACATGGTTCAACTCGGCCCGTGACCGAGGTTGAGCCCAAGAGCTCGGGCCCCTCGGGCCCAGGTCGTGCTGAGTTCACCAATCGGCCGAGGTTTTTTCCAGGGATGTGATTTGAAGATCTATGAAGGATAGAAACACGTTTATAATAGGCTAATATGATATTCATGATATTTTATAATCATATATCTATCAATCTAGCTGGGATCTAGGTCAGGGGTTTTGGAATCCAGGATTGACATTCACCATGTTCATTGATTACATGAGTTTGTTTGGCGACTGATCACGCCAGAATCCCAGTGTTCATCATTATTTTTCGACATTGAGATTGTAAGGTACTATTTTTAGACAGAAGCCTATATCATGTTGTGATATTGCGATTTAATATTCCATATTATTCTATTCAACAATAGTATTTTCTGAGTCGAGTGTTCCCGACCTTTAAACAACTATGTCTGACATACTTTCCTATGATTGTTATTGCAGTTTTGACGCAATTATATACATATTTATTTATATATATATACATATTTCTTAAAGTATATATCTATTTTTTGAGATCTAACATACATATACATACACAACTGTTATAGATTTGTCAAATATAATGTATATATGTATATAGTAATCCTGGAGTTGGTAGAATATGTTTTGACTCTTAGCAACTTAGGAAAAAATGGGTGCCGCCGAATACCTAATATACTAAAATGAATCATATTACTATATATGCATATATATATGTGATATAATATTATATATGTATGTGTATATGATATGAAATGTATCAATTTATACATCCATATTTTTCAAACCCTTGCTTATCTTACCCTGTTCTAAGCCTTCGTGGGAGCGAGGCTCACTGCGGACGCCGGCGTCGGCGAAAGCCGCGCCCAAGCGACCCGTTCCCAAGGTGGCGCTGGGATGGCCTGTTCCGATAGGATCATGATCAATCATTATCCAGTCCCCCCAAAAAGGATCATTCGGTATGACGCATACAGGATGGGGCCCCGCAGTTATAAGTTGGTTTATAAACCATTATAACCCCCATTAACTATAGTTACATCTACCATAAACCATAGTTGAGCCACTTATAAGGCAACCTAGCTATCTTGGGGGCCCCATCCTGTATCATGTTTGTTGCTACATGAACATTCCATGATAACATTTATTCATATATGATGGTTTAACATTTCAATCTCATTCAACATTCCATGATGTGATCAGAAATAACCCCCAATGATATTAGTTAAATTCCATACATGATGGTTTTGTTATATCATATCCCCATTCACATTCCATTAATATGGGATAAATTCAAAAAATCAACCCAGAATTTGTTGGTTCTTATTCCATCGTATTCCCATGTGAGCTACCTCCAAAACTCTGCCCCAAAATGGAATAATTTGGGTAAAAACAATGCCATAAATTATGCCCATAATTGTCCCATAAATATATAGGTGGTATAAATGGTATAAACCATAGTTCAATATCCGTTAGTGTGGGTAAAACAATAATAAACCATCCCCCAGTCATCACCATAAAATTATAGGTGGTATAAACTTCCCATTCCCAGGAAAATGGGTGGTAAGTTTATGGCATTGTTTTAACCACATTACATGATATATGTGGTTCATGTCATTTCATGCCACGATTTTTGTCGGCCTCGGGAGATCCAGTTTAACAACAGGTTTGTTTGATGGGATAGATGGTATAGATGGTATACCAAACCGGCCCAAAAGGTTGACATGACCTATTTTTACTAATAAAGGACATTGGTGAATATGGGTTTCATCAAGATTCGAAGGTGGGTTTCTCTTTAGTATGTGGTTTTCTTTTTTCCATGTTGATGGGTTATCATCATTGCATTTAATAAACTTTCGCATTTTTTCTAAGTATACCTAATTGTCAGACAAACCCAAAAACCCCATAAGATGTCGGATTGAGAGAAATCCACCTTTCATATATCTTGTAACTATATACAGATATATATAATATATATCTAGTATATGCATTAATATCCAGCAATACCCATCAATACCCGCTACCCATGACTGCCAGATGCCAAGCGCAAGCGCGTTGGCTGTGGAGGAGCCTTGAACCGTTGGCTGTGGACGTATTTCTGGTGTTCCAGAAGTTGGGTGCCCTCTTGTAAACATACATAGACTAGGAAAACCCATGGTTTTGATTGGAAAATCATCTACAAATGTTGGGTTTTCCGCATCTTTTTGTATGTTTTGCTTGGAGAGTATATCCCCGAATCGCCATCAATGTTAGGGAGAATGATGATCCATTAAAATGGTAGCTATACATAGCTATTTTACACTTGTTGATGTGCAAGACTGGATGGTCAGACATGAGTTCAGTCGACTCCTGGTGATGATTAGTGGGGTTAAACTACCCTTCGAAATGTTGGGGATGATCACAATCCATGCACTGAACAAAAAGGGACGAGATTTGCGGGTTTTGAATACTGCTCAACTGTCCATGGCCATTTTTTTTTGGAAAGTGATGATCCATTGGAATGGTAGCCCAGTTATTTAGATACACACCCTTATGGTGCGATTTTTTATCATCCTCGAACATCTGAAGAACATGTGAAAAACATGTGATTTTTGCAGCCAAAATACGCCAAAACATAAGATATATATATATATATAGACACCATATAATTGTATATACCAATATATAAAATATAGAAAATATATTTAAAATGGTGATTCTACAGCCAAGCTAAGTTGTTGAGGAAAGTTCGTTTAACCTCTGTGGTTTGGAAAATCCACCAGTTCAATGAGTCCGTTGATGATACCGTTGATTTGGGAGCCATGGAACCATCTGGTGATGCAGGTTGCAATGCAAGGTCACCATTTTCATTCGGAAAATCGTATGAAATCATCATAAATCATATATAAATGGGCCATTTATGGCCATTTGCCATAGCTATTTTAAATAACCGGCGGATGGTATAGTGATTTGCCCATATGGCGCATATGGCCCATATACCATTGATTGTTGAAGTGGGAACCCAGAGGAACCCAGGGTCCTAGGCACTGATACAAGCAGTGATAGGGGATGATAGGGGACAAGAGATTGGGGATTGAAATGCTTTGAAGCAAGAGAGTAAGTGACTCAACCTTGTGGCCTTGAGATTTTCTTGCGAAACTTATCCTGAAAATCTAGCGACGTCCAACAGCATCTTAGATCCATTTCCTCGTGAATCGCGGTAGGTGGGAGACGAAATCACCAAGGTCCACCGAAAAGGGGCAAGAGTTCCCCCCGAAACGCGTGAAGGGGAGACGTTAACAATGTTGTTGGTGGATCAATAGGAATTCATATGAATTACCCTTCGGTAAACGTTTACATAACTGTGGAAAATCACGATGTTTAATGGGTAAATCAACTATAAATTTTACAAATGGCAATTTTCAATAGCAAACTGTTGAATTACCGGAGGGTAATGGAATATTAATCAGATTTGAGAAGTTTATTGGGATATGAATTCAACCAGGGGATGAAGACTACATTGACTAAGGTTGGCCTTATGCCTTGCCCAAAGTCTGACTCCAAAGGATTGCCAAACGGCCGTTTGGGTGTAATGGGGTTAAAACAATGTCATAAACCACCCATGACTGGGAATGGTTTCCACCACCTATAAAAATGGTGATGACTGGGGGATGTGTTATTATTGTTTTACCCACATTACTTGTCAAAAGTGCACGATAAAGTGTGGCTCGATGTTTGAGACTTATTTCTTTCCAATTGAAGCGGTGATTTGCCAGCCCCGTATTGACATTTAGTCTCACAACATTTGATACAGTTTTTTGAATACATCATCATGGTACCCTTTGGTAAACAACCAAAAAGCTATTGAAAATGGCCATAGAAATAGTGGATTGTCCCATCAAAAATGGTGATTTTAGTGATTTCCCATAGCCATGTTAAATTACCAGAGGCTAACGCCAAATCTTTTGGTGTATCATATTGGGTCTGTCGAAAAAAATGGAAATCTCCCAAATGTTTGGCGCCAACTTCCCATTGAAATTCGCAGGCGCCAAGCACAAGTGCCGACGCGGAGGTGGAGGTGGCGTTGATTGATAGGGACGACTACATTACTAAATACACGGGCGGGATTGAGGGTTGGGCTGGAAGAAATTGTTTTTGTACCTTTCACTGCGCAGGCGCAGTGTTTTATGACATTACTGACATTGGATGACATTGGTACATCTGGGCGTTAGTATGTTCCAAGACGAATTTTATAAAAATCCGTCGGACAAATGGAGCCTCTGCCGTCTTCATGCGCGTCGCCCTTTTGCCTTTCTCCATCCTTTTCCCATGTTTCACTTTTTTTTGTTAACCCTGGCACTGGGATGATAGTTCCAATGGGTTGCTGGCGCACTTTGGTACCCCTCATCCGGATATATTGGCAATCTTTGGTACTGAGTCATGTAGAGACTTACCGTTCATCTAGTTGGTGGTTTGGAACATTTTTGATTTTTCCATTCAGTTGGGAATAATAATCCCAACTGACTAATATTTTTCAAAGGGGTTGACACCACCAACCAGTCATAAATTATGGCAACCTTAGGGCAATCTTCCTTCATCAACCCTTTTTTCGGAAAATTTTCCAGTAGGAAACGACACGGCTCAATGCAGGATGGACCAGTCTGGAGCTGTTTTTATATGGGTAGCAGCATGGTGTTATTACCCTAATGTTGTTTGGGATATGGGGCATCCTAGAACTATGGTTATGTATACACTTATAACTGGAACTGCATCCGCACCCAGCAACTGGGGATGAATTGCTCTCCTGTGCTAGGCAGGAGAAGAGGTCACCAAGGTACATGATCGAAGTCGGGATGGCTAGCAGTGGCAGGGTAGGGAAAATTGGTATGGCAACATAAGGACACCATGTCACACTAAATTTACATCGAGTTACCTTTTTGTTCCATTCACAACAAGTGAAACAAACCACTATTGATAAGGTTCTTCAACGAAAGCTATATTTCCAGCCATCTGTTTTGAGGCCAAGAATCTGAATTGGAGGTAATTAAAGGGTACTGAATCACTGGGTATCTGGCATCAACTCATTATATCATATTTCGCCTTTGTGCCCCATGTGCCAAGAATGACTATCACAGATGCTCACCGGACTGTGAACACCACAGACGGTTGGCGCTTTCAAATAGTTTTCAATGTCCATAGAAAGGGGATGATGGTCCCCAAATGGCTTATATATATATGTGTGTGTTTCAGGCAGGGCTCAAAGCTCATCAGTCAGTGATTGTTTCGACCCTCACCAATCATCATCAATAATCGTCAATAATCATCAACAATCATCATCATGTGTCGTCATGTGTGGTCATGTGTCGTCATGTGTCGTCATGTGTCGCCATGCATCTGCATCTTCCCAGATGTTCACCACATGGAGTGTTCCAAATTGAGTTCGAGCTTTGGGGAATTCCAAAGTGCCAGTGGCAGAGATGGGAGAAGGGCAGGGCAGGGTTGCACAGTTACAAATTTCTGTGATTACGGGATCGAAAAAAGGGAACACGTGATCCAAGTTACACAAATATGAATTGAATTCAATCCCCAAATATGGTTTTTCACATGGTTTTGTACATGGTTAATATCCCTTAAAATATTGTTTTTAAACCATGGTTTGAAAAACCATGGTCTAAATAGTTGCTTTACAATCTAACATGGTCAACAAAAAGCATTGGCAAAATCATGTGAAAGCCTGGGTATCGCCTTTTGATTGGCGGTCTGCTGAACACCCGTGGTCTCGTTAGTATGATTTCTACTTGATTGGTTGATGTTGGTTTGTAGATGCATTATACATTTCTTCATATTTCTTCTATCATGGTTGGTCTTGGTGAATTGCCATGCTATGTCCATTAAGCCCATTGAATCCAGTGAGTTTTATGGGTTAAACCCATTGATCTTTCCAACAGGTGACTAGCAGCGGGGACTTTTGGCGAGTGCAGGTCGGGTTGGCCTCAGATTTATGGGGTGGAAGGCCTTGTCCCCGGAATCGTGATGCGGCATGGTGAATTGTTGCGGTTTAACATGGTTTAACATGGTTTAACATGGTTTAACATGGTTTAACATGGTTTAACATGGTTTAACCATGGTTTAATGTGATTCCAGGGTGGTCTGATGATGATTTTTTGGGGGATTTAAGTAAAACATGGTGATATCATGGGAGATGAATCCCCAAAAAGATGCCCCACCGAAAGCGAAACCACGGAGGATGGCCATCATGAAACTTTGCAAGTTGCTTTCTGCTGCATAGGAATACACTGGTTAAGAAAAGAAGTCTGGTTGGTGGTGCCAGGAACCATGGAATTTTGACTGACTTTCCATATATTGGGAATTGTAACCCCAACTGACTCTTATATTTTGCAGAGGGATGGCTCAACCACCAACCAGAAGTTGACCACTGTTGGTTGATGATTCCTTCGGGGTTTATAGACCATCGTTACTATCCTTTATCGATGAGAATCATCCAGTTTCCTGGGGAATCCCAGGGTATCGAAGCATTATGTCTAGGGATCAGGCTTCGACTAATCATGAACCAATCTTTAACCAATCATGATCAACCGAAGCCTGATTATCAATATAATTAAAGATAAAACATTCATAATAATATATTATAGAATATGATAGACCATTAAGATTAAATGACCTATAATATTCTACGATTATCAAGCAACAAATCTGCCAACCATTATAGATCATGATTATAGATGATTAAATGACATGTCAGTATGTTAGTGCCATGTTGCCGTGATTGTGATTATAGAGTCAGTCAGTGACACTCATACTAGCCCTCATAGTTATTATAGTACTACCACCATAGTCACAATTATCATAGTAGTCACCACCTAATCCTAATCATAACCACCATAGTCATACTTATCATAGTCATAATTATCATACTTAACTACTCCTAATCATAGTCATAATTATCAAGTGACTAGCCAATCATGATCTGTCATCATGAACTAAGTACTATAGTAACCCACCAAATTCTTGTGCCATTTCTTTTTTGCTTCGCCGAGATCGAAGCTATCTATCGAAGGCGTAATCCGCACAAGCGATCGGCCCAGCCAAGGGCGCGGGATGTTTGGATGAATGGGGATCAATAGGATTTTTCATGGGATATTTATATAGAAATAGCATGGGGATATCATGGAAGCATATAATTAGCCAACAATATTAGTGATAGCAATATTAGTATACATGATATTCCATGATATTCCCATGATATTCCCATATAGCCATGTATAACATATACCATCCCCCGATAATGATACGATACGTCCAGACTCATTTCTGAGATGCCCAGAAGTGGCTGGGAAATCGAAAAAGGTTTTTTTGCCGCATTTGGAAGTTTCCTATTGTGCCAACAAATCAATCCATCGATTTACGGTACGATAGCACCCCCTTCAAACCACAACCAGACACCATGATATATCCATCTTTCGATGGTCAGGATTAAGGGCATTGTGCCAAAATGGCGTCTTATCTGATTTTGGAACCATAATTTGTCATTTTTTTTGCTTATTTGTACTTTATGTATTGCTATGTGTCATTTTCGGGATTACTAACCCAAAATTGAGGACTATCACAATCCATAACCACCAAGAATGGGGGATTATACTAACCACACCGAACCACAAATTGGGCTTTTCATACATGAGGGTACCCCAATAGCAAGATGGTTTATTTCATGGAAATTCCGAAAAGAAAAATAGACGATTTGGTACCCCTATGACTTAGGAAACCTTCATCTACCCTCCGGGAATGACTAACAGCTATCGAAGCCATGGCCCATTTAGTTCGTTGATTTACCTATGGAAAAAGGTGATTTTCCAGTTCGCAAACTGTTAGTTTACCAGATGTTAGTTTACCCATTAAATCCCATTAGATCCCATTAAACCACCATAAAATCACTTTGAATCCCATTAAACCACCAGAAAATCACATTAAATCCCAATAAACCACCATAAAATCCCATTAAATCCAATTAAACAACCATAAAACCCATTAAATCCACCATAAAATCCCATTAAACCACCATAAAATCACATTAGACCCAATTAAACCACCATAAAACCCTATTAAATCCCATTAAACCACCATAAAATCACATTAAATCCATTTAAACAACCATAAAACCCAATTAAATCCAATTAAACCACCATAAAATCCCACAAAATCCCATTAAACAACCATAAAATCACATTAAATCCACCATAAAATGCCATTTACCATACATAAAATCACATTAAATCCAATTAAACAACCATAAACCCAATTAAATCCCATTGAACCACCATAAAATCCCATTAAATCACATTAAACCACCATAAAATCCCATTAAATCGCATTAAACCACCATAAAATCACATTAGACAACCATAAAATCCCATTAAATCCCATTAAACCACAAAAAAATCACATTAGACCCCATTAAACCACCATAAATGCCCATTAAATCACATTAAATCCACCATAAAATGCAATTAAATCCCATTGAACCACCATAAAATCACATTCAACCATAAAATCCCAATAAATACCATTAAACCACCATAAAATCCCATTAAATCCCATTAAACCATCAAAAAACACCATTAAATCCCATTAAACCACCATAAAATCACATTAAATCCAATTAAACCACCATAAAAATCACATAAAATCCCATGAAACCACCATAAAACCCCATTAAATCCCATTAAACCACAATAAAATCACATTAAATCCCATTGAACCACCATTAAATTTCATTAAATCCCATTGAACCACCATAAAGTCCGATTAAATCCCATTAAGCCATCATAAAATCCAATTAAATCCACCATAAAATACCATTAAATCCCATTAAACAACCATAAAACCCAATTAAATCCCATTAAACCACCATAAAATCCCATAAAATCCCATGAAACCACCATAAAATCCCATTAAATCCCATTAAACTACCATAAAATCACATTAAATCCCATTGAACCACCATAAACCCCATTAAATCCCATTAAACCACCATAAACCCCCATTAAATCCCATTAAACCACCATAAAATCACATTAAACCACCATAAAATCACATTAAATCCACCATAAAATGCAATTAAATCCCATTGAACCACCATAAAATCACATTCAACCATAAAATCCCAATAAATCCCATTAAACCACCATAAAATCCCATTAAATCACATTAAACCACCATAAAATCCCATTAAATCCTATTAAACCACCATAAAATCACATTAGACCCCATTAAACCACCATAAAAGCCCATTAAATCCCATTAAACCACCATAAAATCACATTAAATCCCATGAAATCACCATAAAATCCCATTAAATCCCATTAAACCACCATAAAATCCCATTAAATCCCATTGAATCCCATTAAACCACCATAAAATCAAATTAAATTTCATTAAACCACTATAAAATCCAATTTTTCTCCAATGCTGTGATGTTGTTTCTCCATGTTTGGCAACAGCATCCCTAAGGCTCTCCGAGGTGCCCGGCATGATAGAGTGGCTCGGTGAAAAGCGTCGGCGAAGACTTCGGTATTTTCTATGATTTGGAGGACAGGGGTAAAGATATGATAATATAATTTAATGGGATTATGGTTTATAATCGTAATTATGGATTTAACAATGGGACTAAAATATTTTGCTATAATCCTGGTTTTATTCCCATTATAATTATATGGTTTATAATAAAACCATGATAATTATATGGTTTATAATCATGATTATTTGAGTATCTGATAATATGGTTTAAATAATATGATACTATGGTTTAATGGGAGATCATCTTTTCTAATGGGAATATAATGGGAATATAATGGATAATATGATGATATGGTTCAATATGATTATCAGATAATGATAAATGATTATCAGATAATAATGGGAGATCATCTTTTCTATGATTATTCGTTTTCAGATTGGGAATAGGGAAGATACAATATGTTCTATGATGATGATATGGTTTAATAATGGGAATATCATGGAAATATGATCATGATTGGATATGAATGGGAATATGAACCGGGATACCCTCTGGTTATTCAACATAGCCATGGAAAATTACCCATTTATAGATGGTTTACCTGGGTTTACCTATTAAAAATGGTGATTTTCCATGGCTATGTTAAATAACCCCAGATGATATATGATTTTTCATGGGAGAGATAGCCTCCAGTGATCAACCGGAGGGTACGCAGCGGTACGCATCTGAAATTCTGAGTCGAGCGACTTCAAAACCCGGGATTGATAAATCCAGGATTCACTTTGCAAAAGGATGAGCTAAAGAATGCTGTAACAATAGCAAAACATCAAATGTTTGAAAATAGGAATTTAATGTGATTTAAACAACAATAAACCCTCCCCCAGTCATCACCATTGTTTAAACATCCCTACCCTGTTAAAAATGTAATTGTCGGAGGGGGGAGTCGTATTGTAATTTCATTTTAAATTTACATTTATAATGCCAAAGGGAACAAGGCGCTAGGTGCAAGTCTCATATGGACATAGCACTTCATGACGAACGCCCATTGTGGCTCAAGCGCCCGCTGAGAGGAAAACAATCGCGTGATGCTCGCAATGCTTCG
>Ga0126342_10005423_pt1:0-15000 | contig 22242 bp, 21 predicted proteins | sample Cyp1metagenome_FD_92528 | JGI IMG/M metagenome (GOLD analysis project Ga0126342, IMG submission 92528) | Coral microbial communities from Lord Howe Island, Old Settlement Bay, Australia - Cyphastrea 1 metagenome | ecosystem: Host-associated > Invertebrates > Cnidaria > Coral ...
AAGCCAAATGAATCTCAGCACTCACTGTTGTTGCCAGTTGTTGTTGTCAAATAGTTTGCCTGTTTGTGAGCCAGCTGGTGATGCCTGTTGCTTACTGGTAGGAGAAAATCCAAATGAATCTCAGAACTTTCTGCTGTTGCCAGTTGTTGTTGTCAGTTAGTTTGCCTGTTTGTGAGCCAGCTGGTGATGCCTGTTGCTTACTGATAGGAGAAAAATCCAAATGAATCTCAGAACTTACTGTTGTTGTCAGTTGTTGTTGTCAGTTAGTTTGCCTGTTTGTAATGCCAGTTGTTGACGCCTGTTGCTTACTGATGGGAGAAAAACCCAAATGAATTTCAGAACTTAGTGTTGTTGCCAGTTGTTGTTGTCAGTTAGTTTGCCTGTTTGTGATGCCAGTTGTTGACGCCTGTTGCTTACTCTGATAGGACAAAACCCTAATGAATCTCAGAACTTTGTGTTGTTGCCAGTCGTTGTGGTCAGTTAGCTTGCCTGTTTGTGATGCCAGTTGGTGACGCCTGTTGCTTATAGCAAACTGGATGCCAGTTGATGCAGGTCAGATGTCAGATGAAATCAGAAACGCGCCTGACTGAAGCAGAGGTTCACAGCATGACTAGACCTGAGGCAATCTGAAGTGGGTCAGATGCCACCACTCCAACAGACAACTGGCAACTGACAATTGACATCCAACTGACAACTGATTTTCTCAGGACAACTGGCAACTGACATCCAACAGACCTCAGAAAACGTTGAGGATACGTTTTTGGCATCAATGTCAGTTGAGGTTGACAGTTGGCTTTACATCAAAATCGAATGTTTCGTGTTGACCTGTGTATACAAGATGTCAGTTGTGAAGTTGTGTAGAAGTAGAATAAAATGGATTCATCCATGACGGCTGATTAAACTCATTGGTTGTTCCTGCCACCTTTCCTCTTTGACCTTATTGTTGTTGATGTCAGATGTCAAGTTAGAACTGCATCGCAAACCAGCGCCTCACGATTGATTTAGTACATGTAGAACTCGGCCTGGAATGTGAATTCAAAACTTCGAAGTTGCTATTGCTTTGTTTTGTTCGAAGTTAATGGAAGCTGCCAAGAATCATATTACCAATACCATTATAATCACTATGACTACAACCATTGCAACCACCACCCAAGATGGAATTTAGAACAGCAAGCAGCCAACCTGGTAGGGTCAGGCGCATCGAGAAGATTTTGTTGCAAAAGGTGGTACAGTGATGTTGAAGAATACTGTTTTATTGTCTTATCCATCCTGTGCTTTTCACACAACGAATCAAAGATCACCTCACCCGGTTTTGGTTTCTCCCGTGTTGACTTGTAGCGATGCTCCAAAAAGTTGTACTATTGCCAAGCGTCTAAAACCCGCAAACAAACTGGAATGGTTGGGCATTTAAACATACAGGATATAAATTTCAGAAGCAATTGCTGACTCAAACTTCATCAGCCAGAAGCAATGGTTTTTCATTCATGAAGTAATTTCATTTTTTGTTTTGATGCGATTAAACCAACGCGAATCTGAGAATCTGACAAGCCAGATTAGACTGAGAGCCATGAGACAGCTAGCCAGCCACACCTCAGGTTTGGAAGAACAAGCTAGGCAAGGCAGACGTAGAAACTAAGCAAGCAACAGCAGTTTTCCTAGCCAAGACACGCATTTTCTGAATCAGAGGCCCCTGCGAAAAGGACAATTAATGCTGATATTGCAAGATACGGATGATTTGGCAGCGCAAGATCTCAGACTTTAACCTGCACATGTGTGCATCAGGAGGTATGGCAGTTGATTCTTGCTACTTCAAAAACTAGCTGCTGACCATAGGATTCTGTGCTCTTAAGTGAACATGCCAGAATCCTATGGTAACTGGTAGTTGCCATTCCCCTAGGGTATGCAATTTTTGTATGACCACCATTGGCTCATACAGAAAATGCATACCCTAGGGGAATCCTATGGCAACTCTCAGTTGCCATAGGATTCTGGCATGTTCAGGGGGTGGGTCAGAACCCTACGGTTGACATCAAGTATCACAAAAGACTCACTGTCAATCAAACCCACCAAGTCAAAATAGAAGTGGTGGAATCTGAGCAGCAAATCCCTAGTCCACGGCAAGTCCAAATCCCAGGTCTACGGCAACTCCCAGTTGCCATAGGATTGGTGGAAGTTGAGCAGCAATTTGCAATTCCAAATCCCAGGTCTACGGCAACCCCAAATCCCAGGTCTACGGCAACTCCCAGTTGCCATAGGATTGGTGGAAGTTGAGCAGCAATTTGCAATTCCAAATCCCAAGTCTACGGCAACCCCAAATCCCAGGCCTACGGCAACCCAAAATCTCAGGTCTACGGCAACTCCCAGTTGCCATAGGATTGGTGGAAGTTGAGCAGCAATTTGCAATTCCAAATCCCAAGTCTACGGCAACCCCAAATCCCAGGTCTACGGCAAGTCTAAATCCCAGGTCTACGGCAACTCCCAGTTGCCATAGGATTGGTGGAAGTTGAGCAGCAATTTGCAATTCCAAATCCCACGTCTACGGCAACCCCAAATCCCAGGTCTACGGCAAGTCTAAATCCCAGGTCTACGGCAACCCCAAATCCCAGGTCTACGGCAACTCCAAATCCCAGTTCTACGGCCAGTCTAGATCCCAGGTCAACGGCAACCCCATATCCTGCAACCCTAATTCGCAGGTAGTCGTCTACATCCCGGGTCTACAGAAAATGCAAAAAATGAGAGGCACATGCCTTCCCAAGTGGGAGTTTTGGGTCATGCTGGTGATGAAACAAGAAGCCATTTCGAGTGAAGATCAGTTGGAGTAGTGTGGATTGTCTAAAGCAAAGAGAAACCCATTCGCAAGTGAACACTCAATCTATGCCATGTTGACAGACTGTTGATGCCACATTAAAAATGCCCTGAGATTGCAGCAATGTTGGGCAACGGCCTTGCAAGCATCCAAGGTGTAAAGGAAGCTCGGCCAAAATATGGCATTAAGTTATCGTTAGTGCTGCTGATTAGTAGGTTCATTGATTAATGACAGATGGTTCGAACGATTGTTTGATTTTTATTTATTCCCCACATCTTTTTGTGGGGTTCTTGTTTTTGGTTCTGCACCTGCCTCTCCGCCTCTCCGCCGCTCCGACTTGTCCACACACAACTTGTCCACACACAACTTGTCCACACACAACTGTTTACACACAACTTGTCCACACAGAACTTGTCCACACACAACTGTCTACACACAACTTGTCCACACACAACTTGTCCACACACAACTTGTCCACACACAACTTGTCCACACACAACTGTCTACACACAACTTGTCCACACACACAACTTGTCCACACAAAACTTGTCTACACACAACTTGTCCACACACGACTTGTCAACACACAACTTGTCAACATGCAACTTGCCACACAACTTGTCCACACACAACTTGTCCACACACCGTGGCAGGCGTGGCACTTGCTGACATCCATCGTCCCTTTGCGTGGCAGGCGTGGCACTTGGTGACATCCACCGTCACTTTGACGTGGCAGGCGTGGCACTTATGTGGAACCTTCCAAAAGGGGCGGAGGAGGCCAAACAGGGGAAGGTTCCCGCCTGGCTAAGGCGCGCGGGTGTGCCCAACCAGTCGAAGGGTTTTCTTCGACTGGTGCCAAAGACACCAAGAAGCTTGCAACTGAGAAACGAGCGCATAGCAGCGTTTTGCATGGCAAACAGGCGAAGGGGCAAGACTGCAGCGAGCTTTTAGGGATGCTTCAAGAGAGTCCATTTTTGTTTGGAGAAGAGTACAGCAGTTTGCAAGAGGCATTGAAAGAGGGCCCGGGCATCCTCGACTTGTTTTCAGGTAGCAGAGGGGTGGCAAAAGCTTGTATACGGGAGGGTGCCAGGTGGGTTCTCTGCTTTGACATCTCTCAGGCTGAAGACTGAAGATCTCCTCTCTCCTAAGCTGCAAGACTCTCTCATCTCTTGTTTGTATAAAGGGTTTTTTGAAGCCATGGGTGCCTCTCAAGTGTGCGCGAGTTTCAGCATGGCGGTTACGCCTCCTTGCCGTAACAAACTGTACCCAACCGGCGTGCCGTGGGCCTCTAGCAAACAGAAGCTGAAGAACGAGCAAAGAAACCAGATGCTCGCCTTTGTTCGGAGAGCTGTGCTAGTAGAGGGATCGTGTTTTGGGTCGAGAACCCGCATACTTCTTGGTTTTTGCGGCAGGTGGCACCTGAGCTCACTTGGGAGCTTGTAGACTCTTGGAAAAACGTTGGAGAGCTCAGACTGGATTTTTGCCGCTTTGGGACCCCATAGTGGAAGCGGACTCGCTTCAAAACAAACCTTCATGTTGCTGGCCGGACGTGATTTTGTAAGTGCAGTAGACCTCACGTGCGCTTGAGGGGCAGGTACAGAGAGCGCGGGGTAGCATTCACAAAGCTGGCCGAGCCTTACCCGCGAGCTCTCTGCGAGTGTCTTGCAGCTGCAGTGATGCGTGACTTACGCATAACTTCTTTGCCAAGGAGGAAGCTTGACATTACGCGCTGTGCGCGATGTTTAGGGGGCAGGATTGGAGAGGCGATCAACCAGGACCTCACCATTCTGGAACCAGAGATGTGCGGTTGGCTGACGTCGCACTCCTTGAACCTGCCACAGTGGCCTTGCGGCAACGCGTTTGGGAAAGTTTTTGCAGATGGTTTGGCAGATCTTTTCCTGGCGCTGTGGTGAGTGAATGGATAGCACTGGCGCCACCTGCTTTCATCATTGCGGTGGTGGCATATGGGAATGCTTCGTTTGAGGCAGGCACACCTTTGCTCTACTTCAGGCAGCTGATTGCTCATATACAGTCTGAGTACCCTTTGCTTTGGCCTTATGTTTTTCGAGCTTGGCAAACAGTCTCCAGGTGGGAAGTGTGTGAGCCAATACAACACCGGCCTCCTTTGCCGGAGCCGATTCTGCAAGCCATCGCGGCATTAGGTGCCTCGTGGGCTTGGCCACGATGGGTTGCTGTTTTGCTGGGCTGTTTTTACAGTATTGCTCGAATCGGTGAGTTTCTGCAAGCGAAGCGCGCAGATGTTTTGCTGCCAAAGGACCTTCTCTCCGATGACAAGATCATTTTTGTGAAAGTCCGCTCGCCAAAAACGAGACGAAGGGGACCCACTGTGCAATACGTCACAATCGATGCTCCCTGCTGTTTTGAATTTTTGTGCGTTGTTTGGGGAAGACTGCGACCTGATGATCACTTGTACAATGGTTCAGCTGGTGCTTTTCGCACTCGCTGGGATGCAACTCTGGCCAGAATTGGCATACCCAAATGTCATAGACTCACTCCAGGATCCCTGCGTGCGGGAGGCGCTGTAGCAGCGCATCGACGTGGAAAGCAGGTTTCTGAGCTCCTGCGGGCTATGCGTTTGCAGCAACAAAAAACTTTGGCTATCTACCTTCAAGGGACCACTGCTTTTTCTGTTTTGCCAGCTTTACCAGAAACAGTTCGCAGCAATGTACAACTACTCAAGGCCGCTATGCCGGCATTCCTTGAACACTCATGCCGAGGCCCGGCAGCGCGCAGCAGCGCAAAAGGCTGACGCCTTCCCGCCAGCTGCAGGCCCCGGAGAAGATTGTTCATCCAGTTTGACTTGGCCGGCCAAAGTTGCGCCAGACGGCGCTCCAGAGACACTCAACAAAGCCCCTGCAACCAGACAAAAAGGGGCGTTGCAAGCAGTGAACGAGATAGATTTACATGAGACGCATGTGAATCAGTGATGTGAACCAGGGCTGATTCGGCCCCCCAACCAGACAAAAAGGGGCGTTGCAAGCAGTGAACGAGATAGATTTACATATGTACATATGTATGTATATATGTATGTATACTGGGTTGTATGATGACCTATATGTATTGTATATTTTGAAACCTATATAATTCTACGTGATCGTTGATGATTTTTTCAGGGGTGAGACTACCCTTTCTATATTGGGGACCATTGCAATGCATCACCATTTACCGGCCGTTGTATGTGGTTTTTGCCAAAAATATGTAGTACCTATGCTCAGTCAAACCCATGTGACTTTGCCACTTGCGGAATCAAATTCTAATTTGCACAGATATATGGGATACTGCCCCACTAGAGCGGGTTGTTTTAGGCCGGTACGTGTCGGTAAACACGCCACAAAACCATACAACACCTACGATTGGCGTGCAAAGCCATACCATGTGAAAGAAGTCCCGACCCGCGTTGACTTTGTGGATTGCCCATCAAATATGGCAATGGAAAGTCCTCCATTGATAGATGATTTTCCCAGCGAACTAAACCTCCATTTAGTTCAGGGATTTACCAGCAAACCATGCTTGGTGACACGGTGACTTATTGGAATTCGCCTGGCCCACAAATTTGTGTGTCATCTAATTTTGGAATATTTTGGATATCCCGTTCAGCACATTTAATCACCATAGGATTATGTAGCAATTCGACCCCAATTTTGCTTCAAAAGTTGGCCCAGCCTAGACATGATGGTCCCAATCAAAATTTCATTCCGGTGATGCTCCTGCGTTCCTGTGCAAGGCCAGTTTTTGTTTCAGTTTCCAAGAAGCATCAGTACGCTCTACACATACCCGAGAAAATCAAACTTCTACATACAAGCCAACGGGTAAATTTACCAGTCATAACCAACATGTTTGCATCTAAGCATGCTGGCCTAAGGTAGGTTCTCTAAAATCACGACTTGGCCCCTGCAATTGGGTTGAAAACATCCAGGGTTTTCCAGTCAATGAAACCATCATCAAGAATTTTGAGGATATGTTGCAGTTCCTGCGCATAGGCGGGTTTATTGTGGAAAGTTGAAGAAAATCTTCGACAATCGACCTCACTTCAACCCTACCCATCCAAGGCACACAAGTGCTGTGAGTTGGTATGCGTTTTTTTGTGCCAAAAGATTGAGGTCACGCTCATCGATGTTCGCAGGGTTTTGTACGGTCGGGTTACCATAACCCCACTATATATTTGTATATATATACATATCATGGTTTATGAAATTTCCAGTCATGAGGCATGGATGTGAGGCAGTGGCATGGCAGTGGTGGTCATGAAACCATGTGCCCGTGACTCGCAGGGCGCCCTTTGCTCTAAAATGCGCCATGCCTCCACCGCGCCGTCGTGTGGATTTTGTTGGTAGGCGGAGCTGGTTCAGCCCAGCTGCTGCCTGGCGCTGCTGTGGGCAACAGCAGAGCGCTGCTGAGCGCCTTCTCCTTCGTGCTGCTTGTGCTCGGCGCGTTGCGGCTTGGCATCGCACCCGCTGTGGCTTTGGCTACTTCCGGTGCACCGCCTACGGCATCCAGGACTACGATACCTTTTACAAGTCGCTTGGAGGCGGATCGATATGGGGTGCCACAGTACAGTGGCGAAAGTGATCTGTTTGAGGAGTACTGTGAAAGGTGGTGGGATCTTTGGGATCTACAGCCAAACCTTCAGCTAGCAGCAGCAGTTCACCTACGAGCAGGAGTGCCTGGAGCAGCATATGAAGCAGTGCGGAAGCTAGGACATGATAGGCTGAAAACAAAGAATGAAAAGGGTGAACCCACTGAAGATGGAATGAGGCTGTTGTTGGACACCCTCAAAGAGAACAGAGCTTCCGAAGTCCCTGCGCGAGTGAGTGAACTGTTCCTGAAGGCCTTCCTGAAGGGCTTGTATGACCCAGGAATCTGGCGAAAGCCCGCTGAGACCATGCAGCAGTACATAGCGCGTCGTGAGCCGGACTTCCAACATGAGGAAGTTCTTCCAAAAAGCAGTGTCCCTGAGCAGGTATGTGCAATGATGCTGATGACGTTTGCTGGCCGGGCTCCAAGGAGCATTTATTTAGCAGTTCTTTCTTCGTGCAACAATGAGTATGACTTCAAGAAGCTCTCGCATGCTCTTCGGATCCAGTTCCCCCAACAGCATTGGGAAGTATGTGCACAAGCGCGGCCTACTTGGATGGGGACATGGCCGACGTGAAGCTGCTATGTGTGTTTTTTGCGCGGTAAGTGGAAATCTGGTGGTGGCCGAGGTGGCAAAAACTATGCTCTGGCTACAGCAGCTGCTGCTGCTGCTGCTGATGATGATGATGATGATGATGACGATGATGATGATGATGATGGTGATGACGATGACCCTGAGGCTTCCGAGCCCTATGACATGGAGACTGTGTATGAGGCCGCAGATGAGCCTGAGCCCAGCAACTATGATGGCTCGCCAGACGACTACAACTACTCCGATGATGAGACCCTGGACACGCTGTTCCAGAAACTTGGCAGTGAGATGATCCCCAAGTTGCAGAAGCTCTTGCAACGATCATCCAGAACAAGTCCAAGAAGAAGATCATTGGTTCCTCTTCTACGGCTTCACATGAATCTGGCGCTAAGAGCTTCCCCTGTCGTGCCCAAAGGTGAAATGTCTTTTGAGGCAAACGCTCGTAAGAACAGGCAAAACGCCGTGAAGTTCCTCAAGTCCGTCACCCCTTGCACGAGCTGTGGACGCAAAGGTCACTGGCAAGGTGACGATGAATGCCCCAACAAAAGCAAGAAGGGAAAGGAAAAGCAAAAGTTTGGTCCCAAGAAGCCACTGTCACACTCTCCCCAGAAGAAAAAGCCTTCAACCACTTTCTTCGTTCTGCATGATGCGACCGAGTCTGATGAAGACCGCAAGAACCAGCCGACCCATGATGCTTCCGCGGCAACACCTACGATAGCCTTCCTGCACAAGGCCATGGTGAGATGAAGTGAAGCAGCAGGATAATGATGATGATGATGATGAAGAAGAAGAAGATGAAGAAGAAGAAGAAGCTTTGTTCCACAGTAGCATCGACTCCGAGCCCAATGCAACCAACTCTGCTCAGTCGACTGCTAAAAGTTTCACCGATTCCTTTCATGCATCAGCGCATGAGGTGCTGATGGTGCTGAGAGATGAAGCCCTACGCGAGCACTCGACATATCATGGTGGCACCGAGAACAATTTCTTCAGAGGTTCAAATGGCCAAAGCAGGTATGTCACCTGCAAGGAACGTGACTGCAACAAGGTCGTGATCAAGGGCAAGAGAACAGATGCAGTTGATCTATGGCACTACGTGGCGATGATTGCGCCGACAACCAGGCGGCGGCAATCTTTGAGATCTCATGGACTTTTTCAACGTGTTTGCCGTGTTCGAGGTGAAGCTCTTGAAGCTCAAGAACGTGGGCCTCCTGGTGATGGATCTGCTTCCACCTCACCAACTTCACCGTCATGGCAGTTGCTTGGAAGTTCAAGAGCCCCTGGATCACCACCTGCGTTTTCTGGCAATGCAGCCTCTTCAGGTGGATATCCCCAAGCCAAGATCAAACGACAGCACCACCAAGGTTTTTGGCTGTATGGAGTTGCCTGATGCTTGGCGAAAACTTGCCCAAGTTTCCGATGCTTGGAGATGAGGACACCGACGTTTTGCAGCCTCTCCCATCTGACCATGATGTTTTGGGCCCAGACACGCCCTATCCTGGAGCAACGTTTGCTCAGGTTTCATCGACAGTTGATGGCAATTGGTTTTGTCAGCATGTTTTGGTGGCAGCGCTCGAGAACAAGGAGCCCCTCTCTTCAGAGCAGTTTCGTTTTGCGTTTTACCTGCTTGGCAGGGTCAAGCTTGCTCACTCTGCAGGCCTGAGGATTATGAAGTCCGGCCAAGATCCTCAACCAAGCCTTCAAAGGCAGTGGAAGGCAGCTGAAGAGTCACCGTCAAGGTGTATCCTGTCGGCATTTCTGGTGTACATGGTAAGATTTGCTCAGCCGAAGTCCCTGGTGCTGCGCCGTTGCTTCTATCACGGCCCTTTATGCAGAAGCTTGGCACAGTCATTGATGTTGGCAACTCCACACTTAGCCATTAGCCTGCTGGATTTCGACCGCAGCAGATTGGCCGAGTTTGAGGATGAGAGGGCTTCTTCAGAGGGCACCGCACTTGAAGATGGCCAGCCAGGCAATGACCAGCCTGACGACTTCTACGATGATCCCGGCCCTGAGGCCTATGGCATCGATATCTACGACGATGTCCCTGAAGGATAGAACCTGATGACTGGCATGACTATGTGGACGGATTAGACTTTCTGCGTCAAGAAGCTGCCAACTATGATCGGGTCATGCAAGAGCTCAGGGAAGACGGCTATGTCAGCGAGTCCGTTGATCCTCGTGCAGGTGGACTTACAACCAAGGATACCAATGTCTTCCATCAGCTCATGGCAGAAAACCATGTCACCATCCGCAAGCCTCTGGCCGCAAGAGCAAGAAGCTTGCTGCTCTTTCCACTGCAGTTGATGGAGATGACTGGCAACATTTTCGCACATTTACCGGAAAGCAGCCTGTCAGCTCAAAGCCACCATTTGGCAAGACTTGGATCAAGCAGTTGTTAGCAGGGCAGATGAGCCTCACTATGCTCTGTGCCATTGCTGGCATTATGATTGGTATTCCACTTGATGCGACAAGTTCCAAGTGGGACGTATCTACAACTGCTGGCATCAAGCATCTCAACCAAGACTTGCGCAAGGAAGACCCCTACTGCTTGGTTTTGACACAACCATGCGGCCCATGGGGCAATTGGAGGCGTTTCAACTTGACTCGTGGTGGCAAAGCTGCAGAAACTGTTCTTCATCAACAACAAGAAGGACGCAAGATCTGCAAGAATGTCAACGAGATTGCTTTTCATCGCCTCAGGATTAAGCGCCATGTCTTCTTAGGAACAACCTCGAGGTTCCCAATGGCTTGAAAAACAAGGAAATCAAGAAGATGGAAACACAATCAGGTCAGATTCCCCAACTGCTTCTCTCCTTTCCTTCAACCTGGTTTGCGTGATAGCTGTTTTGAGAGGATGGACTATTTGGGACAGCAATGCTTCAACTGCATACCTTCAGTCCCAAGGCATGAGCAGACTTTTGATCCTGAAGCGTCCACGACCTCCTCCGCATTTCTCTCCACGGTTTGTTGAGAGCTAAGGGATCCATCTACGGGTTTGTGGAAGAAGCTCTTCAAAACCTTGAAAGCCCATGGTTGGATCATGAGCAGGATCGAGCGTACTCTTTTCTATTTGGCTGTGGGCGGCGAGCTTCGCGGCATCCTCATCACCCGCGTGGATGGTTTGTTTTGTGCTGGAGAAGGCCCTTAGCTCAAATCATAATCAACAATCGACTCCATGGAAAAGGAGATTCACCTGAAGGTCAAGCAAGAGAAGTTCAGATTCTGTGGAAAGAACCTGGTGCAAAAGAATGGTAGCATCGAGATCGACCAGATCGATGCCATCGAGGGCATTGGCTACATGCAGCTCACCAAGGAAAGGCGATTGCAAGTTTGACTGCGACTGAAGTTTCGCAGTTGAGAGCCCTGATCGGGCAACTTGGGTGGGTGGCTCGTCAATCACGCCCCGATGTGATGGTGAATGTTTCTATGGCTGCCCAAGCGATGAGTGCACCGGAGATCAGCGGCGTCATCCAGCTGAACAAAACTGTCAAGATGCACAAGGGAACCGCAGATGCCACATGGAAGTTCGAAGCATCTGATCTGAAGCTGGAGGACTGCGTAGTCTTTTGTTTCGCAGATATCAGATAGCAGTTTTGCGAATGGTGACAACTTGAAATCTCAATGTGGATCCTCGATACCTGGTAAGTTTTGCATCCCATAAGTTGGTAGAAGGAGACATAGCCCCAATCTAAAATTTGGAAGCCTACTCTGGAAGCATCAAGAGCGTCTCCCGCTCCACATTGGCTGCTGAAGCAAATGGCTTCTTAGCTGGCGCTGAAGCTGCTGATTTCCTCCGATCGCTGCTGCTGGAGATCCTTCACCCTGAGAGCCGCATTTGTGACTTAGAGAACATGTACAGAAAAATCTAAGATAGCATGTTTCACAGATGCCAAGAGCCTAGAGGCAACACTGAACAAAGACGCTGGACAACCCAGCGACAAGCGAGTGCGAATTTTGTGTGCACACATCAAGGAAATGATCGGCACAAATGAGTAGGATGATGAAAGCAGCATGTATGCACATTGGACAGACACGTCCACCATGCTGGCTGATGTTTGAACCAAATTGGGCTGCGAACGAGAGCCCGCATTAGAGATAGGCCAATTCCCTGTGACAAAAGATGCCCAGGATCGCAAGATGATGATCCGAGCTTCACGTCATGCTAGGAATCAACGGAGCCGTGAACATAAGGCTGAAATGACCACCTAGGAAGGGTGTGAAATTTCCAGTCATGAGGCATGGATGTGAGGCAGTGGCATGGCAGTGGTGGTCATGAAACCATGTGCCCGTGACTCGCAGGGCGCCCTTTGCTCTAAAAAGCGCCATCCCTCCACCGCGCCGTCGTGTGGATTTTGATGGTTTAATCATGGCACAAGTTTTCAGGATACTTAAAGTAATTCCTTGAAAGTTTCACTTGGTGCGAGGGAAATTCCCAGCGCCAGGTTTGCAACAACAATTCTGTTGATTTACTAATGCAAGGTGCTATGCAAACCGGTTTATTCCAGGCATTAATAAGATCAGAGGGATATCGGAGGATACACATTTACCAACCGGTAGAATGGGATAGGATAGGGGATTTTTTTCATGACTGATTTAATGATTTACCTACATCTGAAAATCCAGATCCGAGGCAAAACCATACTGAGTTGTCTGAACAAGAGGGCAGTAGTCTGAAACCACCGCGAGGGCATTTTGTTCACAGAAAGGGACGTTGTGGAGAGCAGGTTTTTACGGAGAGCGTCCCACTTTTTTTTAATCATCCCATACTATGCTGATTTGCGGTATGAAACATCTGCTGATAGATGAATTTCTCATTTAAAATGCCTATTCATAGGGGATTTCCCGTTGCTATATTTGATTCCCGGACGGCAGTTTTCCCAGAATGTTGGGATCAGTATGTTTTGTCGCCTATGAAAACCAAGCCTCCACGTTGGTGAAAAGTTGGAATTGGCAATCAGATTTTGCCACCTTCAATTTGATCATCATCTACATCATCTACAGAAGTGTTCACATGTAGGTGATCAACTTCTGTGAGTTCCTACAAAAACATCTACAATGTCATTTACGCAGGAATTTACTTGTAAGTGATCGACTTCTATCTAAATCCTACAGAACTCTTACAAAAACGCCTACAATGTCGACCTTTCTATTTTTCTCTTTTATGCCGACAGGGGGCAGCGCACACCCATCGAAACGTGACCTTCTGCACAGATTCTGCGCGTGGGACATCGTGGGACGTCCAAATGTGTGGTAAAATGCGAATTTTGCTTGGTCGCGCGCAACCCTCTGCGGAGATCTTTTGCCCGGCGCAACCCGTTCGCACGGAATGATGGTCGAACGTCAAAATCTGAGGTAAATTGCGATTTTACAGCGTGTAAAAGCTGCTCTGTGTAAAGGTTTCTCAGTGTAAGAGTTTCTGAGCGCAGAGCGTCTATTTGTAAAAAGTTGTTCTTGTTGTATCATGGTGATTTTCATAATCCATGAGCTGGGGATCACCGTGCAAACCACCCACCATGCGACCCTGGTGCATGATTGCCTTTTAGGGAAAACGATAATCAAGGATCAACCAGTGGATGGAATGGGGTCGTAGCATGTAGTAGCCTATTTTTAGTCAAAATTGATAAAACCACAAAACTAAGGTTTTCACCGGATGCATGCGAAATAAGTTGTGCGACCAACCGCTGGGTCACCAGGTCACCAGGCCTGCATAATGTGGGATCACCTCATCACTCAAGGGGCCCGAAAATCATGAAGGAGTCGAGACCATTTCCAAAAAATTGGGGATTGTTTATTATAGATGTTGGTTTTTTGTATGGAATATATGTATGTGTTTGCTTGTAATTGTATGTATCATGTATCTGTCTTGATTTTATTCAAAGGCAGGGCAAGCATTCTGTGACAGCTGTGTGATCTAGTCTCTCAAAAGCACCCCTGTGCATAAGTTTCATTACCAATTCTCCACAGCGAACCACCCTGATTCGAGTGCACTGCACTGGCGGCCATTGTAAACTCCTTATTTTGCGCTGGCCCCTCCAGCATGCTGCACTGCTGGATAACTTCATCTTCTCTCAAACCTGGTGGGCCGCATTGGAAATCGCCATTGTTCAATAAAGCTATCAATGCTCCATTTTCCACTGATGGTAAAACATGTTTACATTTTGATATTCTAAGGGAGCCATGGACACTGACTCATTTTGAGTTTAATTCCAAGTACAACATGGTGCAATGTTACATGAAATGTTACAATAGACGGTTTTACATTCCTAATATGATGCATGCAATCTGATTTGAAAACGTTACGACTGCATTACATATGTTACATTTTGGTATTACGATTTTTCGTTTCATAGTGTGTCATGTTCATTTGATATCATAGTTCGTCATAGCAGTTCATTATATATCATGTCATGTCATATCATATCATATCATTTCATATCTTTACATACCTAATTTGATACATTATGTGATACATTATGTGATTTACCATGCGATGCATCATTTACTGTATATTTCTTTTTTTGTGACATGGTGTTGTGTATGCGTTATTTCTTTCATTGTAGTGAATTCTATCCTATTATTCCATGTGGTGGATTTACATGTTGTGTTCCATACCGTGGTATATAATATTGTATGTAAATGTATCATGTTTTTTTTAATAGCTCTTGGCACTCTATTTTAATGCGTTGTAATATCTACCAATGTCTACCTGCCAAAGAGACTTTCTGACATGTTTAACAGGCACATCCATTAGTTTAGAGCTTGGGTTTGTGCCACCGCGGCAGCGCTTGAAAACTGGCCGTGCACATCTCCATGGGTGTGCGGTAGCCCTGTTGTATTGCATTGTGCTGCACCCCATTTCGCTCGCATTTTTAATCTAGTTGATTGTACTTTGTCAGACTAAAAGGTATTATGTTATGTTATGTTATTTTAAGTTCTGTTGCATTCAGTTTTCTTATGCAATAGTACTTGTGCTCATGATATTACCTTGTATGCATTGGGCTTTTGA